>Ga0194129_10004633_pt1 | contig 18117 bp, 27 predicted proteins | sample TA2KigCa35mmetaG_FD_150862 | JGI IMG/M metagenome (GOLD analysis project Ga0194129, IMG submission 150862) | Freshwater microbial communities from Lake Tanganyika, Tanzania - TA2015038 Kigoma Deep Cast 35m | ecosystem: Environmental > Aquatic > Freshwater > Lake | place: Tanzania: Lake...
ATCCACCAGCCAGACCGGCGCCGATGGGAATGCGCTTGCGCAGGTGTATGCGCGCCCCGAGCTCAGGCAGGCCACTGCGCTCGCGGAGCAGTGCGCCGGCTTTGACGATCAGGTTGCTGCCGTCGGTGGGCAGCTCAGGCTGATCGCAGCTGAGCTCTAGGCTCGCATCGGCTGTCGGAGACAGCTCCAACACATCGACCAGGTCAATGGTCTGCATGACCATGGCCAGCTCATGGAACCCGTCAGGACGCTGACCCAGCACTTCGAGGTGGAGGTTGATTTTGGCCGGAGCTGTGACCGTGATCGTGGCCATCACTCGCTCTCCCGGGGCATGGCACTGCGCTGATTCAAGCCCTTCGCCAAAGCCACCCAGGCCGCCGGCGCGATCTCCTGGGGACGCTGGGCCAGGTTGATGCCCGCCCGCTGGGCCAGGGGCTCCAGCTCAGCCAGCGGCAGCAGAGGGGCCAGGCTGTTGCGCAACATCTTGCGGCGGGCCAGAAAGCTGACCTTGAGCAACTGCTCAAGCTGCTGAGCCAGGGATGGGTCGAGCCGCTCGGCCGCAGGCAGGGGGTCGTAGCGGATCACCTCCGACTCCACCCGTGGCGGCGGGTCGAAACAGCGGGCCGGCACAGCACACACCTTCGAGGCTCGACCCAACAGTTGCAGGCGCACACTCAGGGCCGAATAGCAGCTGCTGCCAGGCAGAGCCCGGATGCGTTCGGCCACCTCGCGCTGCAGCAGCAACACCAGCCGTTGGTAGGGCTCCCGCACCGGACGATCCAGACGGCCCACCAACCGTTCCAGCAGCGGCCCAGTGATGTTGTAAGGGATGTTGGCCACCACCTTGGTGGCCGCCGGCAGCGGCACGCGCAGCACGTCGCCGCTGAGCAGAGAAAAGCGTGGATCATGGGCGAAGCGTTCGCTGAGCCCCGCCACCAGATCGCGGTCGAGCTCGACGGCTTGTACCGCCGCCACCGGAGAGTTGAGCAGCAATTCGGTCAGGGCACCGCGACCAGGGCCCACCTCCAGCACCACATCCTCCTGACCCAGGTCAGCCGCAATGAGGATCTGCCGCAGCACGTCGCGATCCTTCAACCAGTGCTGTCCGAAGCGTTTGCGGGCATGGTGATGGTCAAAGGGCTTGCTCAATGGCTCGAACGGGCGCAGCGGCGCTAGAGAAGAACTGGTCTAGCGCTCGGCCCATCGATGGCAACACGGCTGCTGATGCTTCTGATGCTCGTGCTGGTTCCCACAGCAGCCCGGGCCGGCACGGCGGTGGGTGAATCCATCTGGAACAAGGCAGCGGCCATCGCTGTGGCGATGCAGTCGGTTCCGCCTTGGGCCCAGGTCACCGCCACCGACTGCGACGAAGTGGAAGTCGGCACGGGCAACTACCACTACCTCTGCCGCGTGACCTACAGCGATCCGGTCAGCCCCAGTCGCTGAGCGGAATCCAGCGCACGGGTTGCCGTCTGGGTGGCAAGCAGACCAAGGCCGCCACGAGTTCGACCCTGGCATCGGCATGGCCGGGATGGTCCACCAGCCAGCAGAGAACACTGCGTTGCAGACGCCTGCGCTTCGGCCGGCGCAGGGCACCGACGCCACAGCCATCCGGCCCGGCGCTCGCCCGTCCCTTGACCTCGACCACCAGCAGGCGTTGCGGCTTGGCCAGCACTAGATCAAGCTCGCCCCAGCGGCAGCGCCAGTTGCGGCTGAGCAACTGCCAGCCCTGCTGCTGCAGCAGCCTCAGCGCCCGTTGCTCGGCCCAACCTGCCGCCAGCGACCACGCCACCATGGATTTCATGCGTTCTGTTCCTAGGGTTCCCGCAGTTGGGGTGGAGCGATGGTGAGCAGGCTGAAGAGTGGGCGGCTGCCGCGAAACCGCAGACTGATCCTCAGGCTGATCCGCCGGCCGATGCGCGGGCTGGCAGGCGCAGTGCTGGCTCTGCTGGTGGCCTTGATGGGGCTATCGGCCTGTCCTGCCGCGGCGATGGCGGCGGTGGATGTCGCCAAGCAGGTGTTGATTGGCGCTGACTACAGCCATCAGGATCTGCGCGGCGCCACCTTCAGCCTGGCCAACCTGCGGGAAGCCAGTTTTGCCGGCTCTGACCTGCAGGGGGCTTCGTTGTTTGGCGCCAAGCTGCAGGATGCGGATCTCAGCGACACCAACCTGCGCGAGGCAACCCTCGATTCGGCGGTCTTCGATGGAACCGATCTCACCCATGCGGTGCTTGAAGACGCCTTTGCCTTCAACACCAAGTTCAGCAACGTGACGATCACGGGAGCGGATTTCACCAACGTGCCCTTGCGTGGTGATGCCCTGAAAACCCTTTGTGCAGCGGCCACGGGCACCAACCCGGTGACCGGCCGGAACACCCGCGACTCCCTCGGTTGCCGCTGAGATGGGATTCGATGCCCGCAGCCGCGAACGGCTTGAAGCACTCGGTCGGCAGTTGCCATCTCTGCTGCCGCAACCTCAGCCAGTGGCCCACGAGGCAGGCGCGGCAGCTCCTGTTGGACGCCATCCGATCGAGACGGAAACGGATCCTGAACGGTTGTTTCAAGAGCTGATGCGGGCCAGCGACGACGGCAGCGTGCCCCCCCACCTGCTGGAACGGCTCAAGCAGGTGGAGGCGCAGCGCCGCGCTGCCCCCCCCACCAGCACCGCCCGTGAGGCTGCCAAACCCCGCAACCCTGGTGTTCAGCGCCGTCGGCCGCAGGCCCAGGACCCGCAATACGTGGCCTTTGAGCAACTGTTGCTGGAAGACGATCACGACCCCTGAGCCCCCCAACAAGGGCGGACGCAGGCCGTCGGGCGGTCGACCATCGACCCGTCACGGGTCAACGCTCGCAACAATCCTTAGGCTGATGCCTCAGCGTTTGCATCCCGGAGCGCCCCGCCGCCATGAGCCTTCGCATTGGAATCAACGGCTTCGGCCGCATCGGCCGTCTTGCCTTTCGCCGAGCCATGGGTCTCGGCGATGTGCAGGTCGTGGCGATCAACGACCTGATCGATGTCGACTACCTCGCGTACATGCTTCGCTACGACTCGACGCACGGCCGCTTTCCCGGCCAGGTTGAGGTGGACAGCGGCCAACTGGTGGTCAACGGGCAGCGGATCCGCATCACCGCAGAACGGGACCCGGCGAATCTGGCCTGGGGCGACATCGGAGCCGATTACGTGCTCGAGAGCACGGGCTTCTTTCTGACTGCTGAGGCCGCACAGGCGCACCTCAGGGCCGGGGCCAAGCGCGTCGTGATGAGTGCCCCCTCCAAGGACGACACACCGATGTTCGTCATGGGGGTGAACCACAGCAGCTATGCCGGCCAGACGATCGTGTCCAACGCCAGCTGCACGACCAACTGCCTGGCCCCGCTGGCCAAGGTGGTCCACGACAACTTTGGCATCGTCAATGGACTGATGACCACCGTGCATGCCACCACAGCCACACAGAAGACCGTCGACTGTCCTTCGATCAAAGACTGGCGGGGCGGCCGTGGAGCCGGCCAGAACATCATTCCCAGCGGCACGGGGGCGGCGAAGGCCGTGGGCCGTGTGATCCCGGAGCTAAACAGCAAGCTCACCGGCATGGCCTTCCGGGTTCCTACGGCAGATGTGTCGGTGATCGATCTGACGGTCAACCTGGCCCGACCGGCCAGTTACGAGGCGATCAAGGCCGCCGTGCGCATGGCGGCCGAGGGGCACATGGACGGCATCCTGGGCTACACCGAAGACGAGGTCGTCTCCAGCGACTTTCTCGGTGAGAGCTGTACCTCGGTGTTTGATGCCCGCGCCGGCATCGCCCTGAGCGACACGTTTGTGAAATTGGTCTCCTGGTACGACAACGAATGGGGCTACTCCTGCAAATGCATTGATCTGATGCGGCACATGCAGGCGACGCACCCGCTGTGACACCAGGCAACGACACAACTGGAACCGCTCCCTTGGTGCTCTGACGCTTAGAGCTCAATGGGACAGTTTGGGGTTAAGTTAGATTGACCGCACCTGGATTAGCACGGCCCGATGGAATCCCAGGACCTGGTTGCGTTCAGGATTGCTCTGCGCGAGTCAACCGCCATCCTGCCAACGGAGGAACGACGCAAGGAGCTCCGCTACACCCCCACAGGCTCATTCTCCCGGGCGAAGGTGACATCGGCAGCGACCAGACACAGCACGATGCCGACGTCGTGTATCTGAGCCCAAGCGGCATGCGACTGGCACTGGGGCCTGGTATTCCTTGCCACGAAGGGGATCGTGTCTGCATTGAGATGACCCTCTCTCAGCAACAAACTCTGCATCTCAACGGCGAAATCCGCTGGACAAAGCATCATCCCTACATCACCGTTTTTGGCGTGTTGCTTGATCCCGATAACAGCCCGGTGCAACAGGTCTGATCGGCCTGCACCGGCACCAGTCGTCAGCGAGGACGCGTTGACGAGGATGGCCCATGTCCTGCAACAAGCCAGCCACTGAGGGCCAGCAGCAGAACGCTCAAAGAAAACAACAACAACGAGGTGGGGCTATCGATGGGCAACGTCATCATGGCCTTGAACGCCGAGACAATCAACGCCACCACGAGAACCTTGACCAGCTTTTCCTTGAGTTGATCAAGGTTGCGTATGTCGAGCAGACCATTGCCCAAACCATCAGCGCTGCGGGCCGGCTCAATGGGAGAAATGATCAGCTCATAGACGCCGTAGCCAAAAATCAACAACGCGATGCCAACAAGATACAAGTCAATACCGCCAATAATCCCCCCTAGCAACTCGCCAACCAAATTCTCCTCAAGGCGACGTCCGTTCATCAAGCTAAACGACTTGAAGATCTCTTTGGTGCCCATGACAAAGGTGGCGATAGAGCTGAGAAGGCTCATGGCCACGGGCAAGATAGAAATAAGGCGAAGCCTCCAGAGGGATTGTTCGAACACAAATTCGAATTGCTTGAGGCGTCTTGCCATCCCATAACTAGCGATTCAACACATCATAGGCATCGTGCAGCAGATTGAAAGCAAAACAGTAGTGCCTGCCTTCGCGCAATGACAAACAGTGCTGGCATATCCCAGACCAGCCCAGGCAACATGGCATCACGCCTACCAATCACAACGACCTGCTACGGAGACCGTTTGCATGAACTCAAACAGCAATTGAGAATACTGGAATATCAATGCCAGAATGGAGATCTACCAGAAGAACTCGAAGGCCTCCTCCATCAGCAAATCCGATCCCTCTATACTGCACTTTGGGCGATTCACGCCGAAACAGAAGAGGAGTAGCCACAGTCTTTGTCGGCCCTTCTTTCAAAGCCTGTTGCCAGCAAATCCTGATTCAGAACTGCAATGCAATGATCCACAGCTTGACGGTCGATCGCGACAGGAATCGAACGCAAACGTGTGGCTGGAGAGCGCGACGTGGTCTTGTTCTCGCTGCCTGGTGCTCTGGTTTTGTCAACCGCACACAGACCAGGAGAACGGCCACTTGCGAGGACCCACGTGATCGACCAAGGCCATCGCTGAACAGCAGGAGGAGTTAACCGTACGACATGCCTGCTGATGTGCTGATGAACGCCAGCAGGTGTGAACAACGACGCCCGCTTTCACTCAGATTCCACACAACCCATGACTTGTCGACACCATTCCTTCGACGCCAGACCATTTCAAGGTGGTCTGGCCGAAGCATTTCTCGCTGGGTACCATTCGGCCACGGCACTGGTCAAGGAAGAAACGGCAAGGCCCGATTCGCTCAAACTCACGATCAGAGAATTGGAAGTCATGCTGCGCAGGCAGTGCCAGACGCAACTGCTTCGCTGGACAGAGCGCTGATCCTTGCAAGGCTTATACGTCAGGCACGAACTCCATTGCCACGCGGATCGTCCATCCAGAACAATCGAACCAGCTCTGCAGGGAACAGATGCCGCATATGAACATGGCTGTGATCTTGGCTGTGATCTTGGCTGTGATCTTGCCTGTGGATCAGCCCATTGCTGAGCCGAAGCTCTTGATTATGCACCTTTTAGAGCTGATTCAGGGCTCATTTCAGGGCTCCCTTCAACCCGTCAGGCGCATGAAAGTCTTAGCCTGAACCCAACAGGGCAGCAAACAGATCCTTCATCTTGCGAATGACATCGGTATTGGGTTGATCGTTTGAATCATTCACAACAGAGGCGAGCTCCTGGCGACGTTCCTGCACAATCTTGGCAAATTGCTCATACAGAAGAGGGTCTGCTTCAAGGATGGGAGCAAGATGACGCCGTTGCACCTGTAGCAGGACAACCTCATCCACCGCACGGACAGTGGCTGAACGCGGACTATCGAGCAACAGTGACATCTCTCCAAAAAGATCCCCCCGGCTCAAACTCGAAACCAGCAACTCTTGCCCAGATTGTGGCTGGGTCATGGTGACCTCCAGTGAACCAGAGATCACCTGGTACAGGTCATCATCGAGGACGCCTTCCACCACAACAGCCTCGCCAGGCGCATAAACCTGAGTGCTGGTGAGCCCGGCCAACAGCTGCAACTGGTTCTGGTCCAGAGCCGCAAAGAGCGGATTGCGCTCCAATGCCCTGAGCCGTTGAGTGAGGGCCTGACCATCTCCATCCGCATGGAGGGACGTCGAGGAGTGGGGAGCCTTGAGTTGCCTTACGGGGAAAGGGATGGACTGGCCATGGCGCCTGAGGGCGTACCAGATATCAAGCAGAAGGGCACTGCGAAAGTCACGCATGGCGAACTGCGCAGACCCAGCTTTGTAGGCGAGAATTTCATAGGTGATTGCACTCTCTGCAAAGGTGTCGATCCAAACGCGCGGCGGAGGATCGCTCAACACCCAAGGATTGTTGTGCAGAACCTTCAGCAACATTTGTTGGGCTTGAGCTGGCGGGAAGCTGTAATCAAGTCCAATGCTGAAATGTACGCCCAATGGATCCTCGGCCCGAAAGCGACGCAGCTGTTCCTCGGCCACAAAACTATTCGGCAGCACAACCTTGGAGCCATCGAGGTTGGAGAGCTCCGTGTTCATCAAGGTGAAGCCTGTGACGACGCCACGCACCTCGCCAAGGGCGATCCAATCACCCAGCTTGAAAGGGGGATCCAGTTGAAGCGTGATCCCGGCAAACAGGTCCTTCAAGGTCTCCTGCGCTGCCAGGCCGATGACGGCGGTGAGCACGGCTGACGCCGTGACCAGGCTGACCAGATTGATTCTGACCTGTTGCTGCACAATCACGACCGTGATCGCCGTGCCGATCAACAGCAACGACAGGTCCCGCAGAATCCTGGGTGGTTGACGCCAGAGCGCCAGGGAGGTCGGCACGTCGACCAACACCCAGGTGCCCAGCAGCAAGGCTGCATAGCTGAACAACAACTCATCCAGACAGGCCAGCCAAGGGCTCAGGCCCGCCGGCACAACAGCCAGTGCGGCGTCTTGGAGCAGAAACCGTGCAGCGAGAGCCGCCAAGCAGAGCCGCCAGGGCAAAGGCGGCAAACGGCGCACCCAGCGCAGCATGGCGATGTCATCGAGTCGCCCCATGCTGAGCCCTATGCGCGCAGACCGCCAGCGAATGGTGAGGTGGGGTGGGGAAGGATGGCGTGAGACCGATCAGCAATGCTGAAGCATCGTGTTTTCCCCTGCAGAGCGGCGTTTTCCCCAATGCGGGAGGCTGGTTTTCCGCAACTTGGAAAACGCGGAGTCTGTGCAGGTCGCCACCGAACGCCGTGGCTGGGGAATCCATGATGGCCCTTGACAGAACGAGCTGATCCATGTCAAAGCCCCTGGGGTGCTCCTGCCCCTGCGGAGCAAACCCCATGGGCACGGAGATCGCAGAACGAGTCTCATCAATACAGAATCCACAGCCCCTGTTTTGACGCCGACGCCAACCTGTGGACAGATGGGTTGGCTCGGTCAGGGCCCCTCTCGGTGGGGAATGCGGATGCTCAGATCCATGTCGACACCCATGCCCCTCAATGGCGCAGTGGCGGCCATGGCAGCAGCGCCGCAGGGGCAGGGTGCAGCAGCAGAAGCCCCTGGCCCGAGAATGACTTTGTTGAGCGCCCTGGATCTCCAGGACGCCACCAAGGCGATTGCGCTGGTGCGCAGCAATCAGGTGGTGCTGATCAATTGCAGCGCCATGCAGGAGCCCCTCGCGCAACGCTTCATCGACATGCTGAGCGGCGGGATAGTGGCCATAGATGGACAGATCCGTCAGCTCTCGCCGCAGGTGATGCTGGCCTGCTCAGGCCTGACATCCCTGCAGGGTGACCCCGATGGCGATCGAGCTGGCAGGCGGCGTCACAGGCGCTGAAGCTGGGCCAGTTGGGTTTCGAGCCGCTGGCGCAAGCGGTTCTGCACAAGTGCGCAGAGGTCATCCACCAGCCGATCATCAGCCTGGTAGATCAGCCGCACTCCATCGCGCTGGCAGCTGATCAGACCGGCACGCTGCAGCTGACCGAGTTGGCGGCTGATGTGCGACTGGGAAAACCCAGTGGCGTCGATCAGTGAGGCCACATCGCGGGGCCCATGCTTGAGCTCACAGAGCAGCCGGAGGCGCGCAGGCTCACTGAGCAAACGAAAGAAGTTGCTCAGTTCTTCAAGGAACTGGGGAGATGGCGCCTGCAGGGCCATGGCATGTTGTATGTCGATCAACACATTATGGCTTAGATGATGCAAGACGCTGAATGCTCGCCGCGCGACTTCTGGGATCAGCGTTACGGCGAAACGGAATTGGCCTACGGAGCGGCTGCCAATGACTTCCTTAGAGAGCAGGCTAAAGGCCTGCCACTCGGCGAGGCCCTCTGTCTGGCCGAAGGCCAAGGGCGCAACGCCGTGCATTTGGCCCAACTCGGGCATCGAGCTGTAGCCCAGGACCTGAGCCCTGTCGGCCTGCAACGGGCCGTTGCCCTGGCCGAGCAGCGGGGCGTCAGGCTCCAGACCCTTTGCTGCGACCTTGGCGATTGGAACCCGGAGGCTTCCAGCACCGACCTGATCGTGGCGATCTGGATGCATCTGCCGCCTGGGCTGCGCGCCCAGGTGCTCCGGCGGGCGGTGATGGCCCTGCGGCCTGGGGGCCAATTGATCCTGGAGGCCTACACGCCGGAACAACTGGCGCTGGGCACCGGCGGACCGCCCAACCTCGAGCTGCTGGTTGAACCCGACTCCCTGAGACAGGAGCTGGACGGGCTGGAGCTGACGGTGTTCAACGCCTGCCAGCGCTGGATCCAGGAAGGGCCATACCACTGGGGCGACAGCGCCGTGGTACAGGTGCGCGGCATCAAGCACTTGCCTGACGCCTAAGCCCATTATGCTGCTATCGTCATATCTTTTGCACTGAGGCCATGGTCTCCACCGCCCCCCTTGCGCTGGCGGCAGCGGCTGGGCAATCACCACTGCTGTTCCGTCAGATGTTTGACGCCGATACCGGCACCTACACCTATCTGTTGGCCGACGTGGCCAACGGCCAGGGCGTGTTGGTCGACCCGGTGTTCGAGCAGCACCCCCGTGATCTCTCGCTGATTCAGGAACTTGGCATCACCCTGGTCGCCAGCCTGGACACCCATGCCCACGCCGACCACATCACCGGCAGCTGGCTGATCCACGAGGCCACCGGCTGCGCCATCGGTCTGGCGGCGGCGGCCCGGGCCGAAAACGTCAACCTGTCGCTGCAGCACAGCGATCAGGTTGCCTTCGGCAACCGCAACCTGGAGGTGCGCGCCACCCCGGGGCACACCGACGGCTGCCTCACTTACGTGCTCGATGACCAGAGCATGGCCTTCACCGGTGATGCACTGCTGGTGCGGGGCTGCGGCCGCTGCGATTTTCAGCAGGGAAATGCCCACACCCTGTACCGCTCGATCACTGAGCAGATCCTGAGCCTGCCGGACCACTGTCTGCTCTATCCGGGGCACGACTACACCGGACGCACCGTGAGCTCGGTCGCCGAAGAACGGGCCTTCAATGCCCGCCTCGGCGGGCAGGCCAATGAGCGCGATTTTGTGGGATTCACGCAGAACATGAAACTGCCGCATCCGCACCGCATCGCCCAGGCGCTGCCGGCCAACCTTCGCTCGGGCAAGCCCCGCGAGCAGCAAGACGCCGCACCCGCCTGGGGACCTGTGCAGCGCAGCTTCGCCGGCCTGCCCGAACTGGCCCCCAGCTGGGTGGCCGAACACCGCAACGAGCTGACCCTGCTGGATGTGCGCTCCAGCGACGAATTCGACGGTCCCGACGGCCGCCTGCCAGAGAGCCTGCTGATTCCGCTGCCGGAGCTCTAGCAGCGCCTTGGTGAACTCCCCACGGATCGCCCCGTGGTGGTGCTGTGCCACAGCGGCAGCCGCTCAGCGCTGGCCACCCAGCAGCTGCAGAAAGCCGGCATCGCCCAGGTGGCCAACCTGCGCGGCGGCCTCAGCCGCTGGTCCGACGAGGGCTACCCGCTCGAAGGCGTAATCACGACCTGACCTCAGCGCAAACCACTGCTTGGCCAACGCCACCACCCAGGCAATCGCCACGCTTCATCCAACTCTGAGCCCCAACTCCCGTTTTGCCATGACCACCACCACTCGCCTGCGCCTCAGCCCCCACGAACTCGACGAGCAGCGTCGTAGCGGTCGCATTTCGATCATCGACGTGCGCGAGCCAATGGAATTTGTCGGCGGTCACATCCCCGGCAGCCGCAACATTCCCCTTGGCCTACTGGCGGAGGCCCCGCTGCCGGATGGTCCGCTTGTCCTGATCTGCCAGAGCGGTGCCCGCAGTGAACGTGGCTTCGCCACCCTGGTCCGCCGTGGTCTGGCGGTGGGTATCGCCGACCTCGAAGGCGGTCTGATCGCCTGGCAAGCGGCTCAACTGCCGATTGAAAAGCGCAAGGGCGCACCCCTGCCACTGATGCGCCAGGTGCAGATCGTCGCCGGAGGCCTGGTGCTGATCGGCGTGTTGTTGAGCCAGCTGGCAGCGCCGGGCTGGATTTGGCTCAGCGGCTTTGTCGGGGCCGGGCTGATGTTTGCCGGCATCAGCGGCTTCTGCGGCATGGCACGGCTGCTGGCAGTGATGCCCTGGAACCGGGTGACGGTGTGATGGCTACCGGCACCGTGCTGTTGCTGGGGATTGGCGGCGGGCTGATCGGCTTTCTGCTGGCGGTGCTGGGGGCAGGCGGCTCGATCCTGCTGATGCCACTGCTGACCATTGGCGTGGGGCTCAAGACCGATCCGGCGATCGCCCTGTCGCTGCTGGTCGTGACCGTGCTGGCGATCGGCAACGCCATCCCCGGTCTGCGGCGCGGCCAGGTGGCGACCAAGCCCGCGGTGGTTCTGGGGCTGCCGGCTCTGGTAGGCAGTTGGATCGGCGGGACGCTCGCCAAGGGTGACGTCATCACCGACGCCATCCAGCTGGCCGTGTTTGCGGCCGTTGCTGCCGTGGTCGCCTGGTTGATGCTGCGCCGGATCGAGCCCGGCTCCGCTGCCGCCCTGCCGTTGACCCGTGAACTGATGCGATCACGGTCGCCCTGGCCCCTGGCTTTTCAAGGGCTGCTGGTGGGTCTGCTCACCGGCATTGCCGGCGTCGGGGGCGGCTTCGCCATCGTGCCGGCGCTGGTGCTGCTGGCTGGCCTGCCGATGCGGATCGCCAGCACCACCAGCCTGCTGCTGATTGCGCTCAACAGCCTGGTTGCACTCAAAGCGCTCGGCAGCTGGCCTGAAGCCCAGCTGTCCTTGTTGGTGCCGCTGCTGGTCGGGGGGGCCCTCGGCGCCGTTGCGGGCCAGCGGGTGGCACCCCATCTCAACGAACTGCAGCTGCGCCATGGTTTTGCAGCGCTGCTGATCGGATCAGCCCTGTTGATTGCAGGCAAGGCGTTGGAGACCCACCAAACCACCACCGGCAAAACCAGATCTGAGCAATCCCACCGCCTTCCTCACCATGACACCATCACCCCCGCAAGCACCCTTCGTGGTCGTCACCACCAGCCAGAGCTTTGACCATGCCTGCGCTGCCCTCGAAGCGGCGATCCCGTCCCATGGCTTCGGCCTGCTGGGCAGCCATGACCTGGGGGGCACCTTGCGCCACAAAGGGATCGCCTTTGCTGAGCAATGCCGCATCTTTGAGGTCTGTCAGCCGCAGCAGGCCGCACGGGTGCTGAGCGCTGACATGGCCCTCAACATGGCCCTGCCCTGCAGGATCTCGGTGTACACCGAAGCCGGACAGACCAGGATCGGCATGATCAGCCCGATGGCCATGCTCAGCGCCCTGAGCAGCGATCCAGCCCTGGCGGCGGTGGCCGCCGAGGTGGAGGCCACCACCCGCGCGATCATCACCACAGCAGCAGAGACCACACCTTGACGAGCGAGCGTTTCGATCTGGTCGTGCTGGGGGCCGGCTCCGGCGGCTTGGCAGCGGCCAAGCGCGCAGCCAGCTACGGGGCGCGGGTGGCGATCGTCGAAGGCGATCGCGTCGGCGGCACCTGCGTGATCCGCGGCTGCGTCCCCAAAAAACTGCTGGTGTTCGGCTCGGCCTATCACCACCTGCTGGCTGATGCCGCTAGCTACGGCTGGCAGCTGGGCGGCGTCAGCCACGACGCGGGCGTGCTGCTCGCCCATGTGCGCGCCGAAGTTGATCGGCTCAACAGCCTGCACATCGGCTTTCTCGAAAAAGCCGGGGTGGAGCTGGTGCGGGGCTGGGGCAGCTTCAGCGGACCCAGCAGCATCAGCGTCAGCGACAAGGCGGGTGAGCAGCGCACACTCACGGCAGAGCGCATGTTGATCGCCGTGGGCGGCCGGCCGCACCGGCCCACCATCCCCGGCGCCGAGCTGGGCTGGATCAGCGACGACCTGTTCGAGCTCACGCAGCTGCCCGAGCACGTGGTGGTGGTGGGGGCCGGCTTCATCGCCTGCGAGTTCGCCTGCATCCTTGCGGGGCTCGGCGTGCGGGTCACCCAGCTGGTGCGCGGCGATCATCTGCTGCGGGGCTTCGACCGGGAAGCCGCCGTAGCCGTGCAGGAGGGCATGGAGGCGCTGGGCATCACGGTTCGCCTGGCCCACAGCCCGGCCGCCATCAAGGGCAGTCCCGGTGATCTGGTGCTGACGACCCAGGGCGGAGAACTGCTGCCCTGCGGTGGCGTGCTATTGGCCACCGGACGGCGCCCGTTTCTGCAGAGGCTCAACCTGGAGACTGCTGGGGTGGCCATCGAAGGACACCGCATTCCGGTGGATTCCGATCAACGCACCAACGTGCCCCACATCTACGCGGTGGGAGACGTCACCGATCGCATCAACCTGACGCCAGTGGCGGTCGACGAAGGTCGTGCCTTTGCCGATTCGGTCTACGGCAACAAACCCCGCCAGGTCGACCACACCCTGGTGGCCAGTGCCGTGTTCAGCCAACCGGAGCTGGCCAGTGTCGGGCTCAGCGAAGAAGCGGCCATCGCGCGCCATGGAGCCGATGCCATTCGGGTGCACCGCGCACGCTTCAGGCCCATGAGCCAGGCGCTGCCGAAGCGGGACCCCAAGGTGCTGCTGAAGCTGATCGTGCTGCAGAGCAGCGGTAAGGTGCTGGGCTGCCACATGGTGGGCGAGCATGCCGCCGAGATCATTCAGATGGCGGCGATCGCCATCGGCATGGGGGCCACCAAGGACGACTTTGACCGCACCATGGCGCTGCACCCCTCGGTTGCGGAAGAATTTGTGACGATGCCCAATGGATGACGATGACCATTCACCATGGCCCGCTGATGGCGGGCATCGCCCGGCTTGGCCTGCTCTTTGATGGGTTGGGCGCCACCGTGATCATGGGCGGGGTGGTGGTGACGCTCTACCGGGCGATCACCGTAGGCCGCATCGCCGGGGGCAAGGCGGCCTATCTGGTGGCACGGCGCACCTTTGGCAAGGGCCTGCTGCTGGGACTGGAGGTGTTGATCGCCGCCGATCTGATGCGCACCGTGTCAGTCAATCTGACCCTGCCGAGTATTGCCGCCCTGGGTCTGCTGGTGGTGGTGCGCACGATCCTGAGCTTCTCCATTCAGGTGGAAATGGAGGGCGATCTGCCCTGGCGCGTCGGACGTCACCGCAAACAACTGCAGCCTCGGCCCTGAGACCGCGGCTGCAGTGCTGTCAGAGCACTGGCAAAAGCTCAGCCTTCGAAGGCGCGGCGCGGCTGAGAGACCCCGTGGGGCTCACTGCCTTTGAGGTAGGCCAGCATGGAGTCGGCGTCCGAGACCTCAAACGGGTCAATCGGGCAGTTGTCGCCGAAATCGGGTTCGACAAAGATCTTGTCGATGCGGCCGTCATCAACCAGCATCGAATAGCGCCAGGAGCGCATGCCGAAGCCGAGGTTGGACTTGTCGACGAGCATGCCCATCTTGCGGGTGAACTCACCGTTGCCGTCCGGCAACAGGAAGACGTTCTTGGCGTCGACGTGCTTGCCCCACTGGAACATCACAAAAGCATCGTTGACCGAGATGCAGACGATCTGATCCACGCCATGGGCGCGGAACTCCTCAAACAACTCCTCATAGCGGGGCAGGTGGTTGGAGGAGCAGGTCGGCGTGAAGGCACCGGGAAGGGAGAAGAGCACCACCTTCTTGCCCTTGAACAGCTCGTCACTGCTCAGGTCCTGCCAGCGGTAGGGGTTGGGACCAGGAACCGATTCATCGCGAACGCGGGTCTTGAAGACGACGCTCGGGACACGCTCGAGCGCAGCCATGGGAGAGGACGATAGACGACCACGCCAATCTTACTCATAATGATTCCGCTTAAGAAAAGGCTGAGATTTACAGCACCCGGAAGGTGACCACCATCACAGCGGTGATGTCCTTGTCGACGGTGCGGGTGTCGTAGGACCCGAAGTCCCCCATCTCGGTGGAATTAGGAGCCGTGATCTGGAACGAACCGGTGTCGGCCTTGGTGATCGCGCCAATGTGGGAGCCGGCTTCGCGCGCGATGGCCCGGGAGCGATCGCGGGCATCGCGCGTGGCCTTGGCCAGCATGTCGACGCGCTTGTCGGCGAGCTTGCTGTAGGTGTAAGCAGGCGCATCGATGGTGAGCGGCACGCCTTGGGCGATCAGGTTGCCGATGCGACCTGCGACCGCGTTGATGCGGCCGACATCACCGCTGCTGATGCGGATGGGCTGGCGCGAGGTCCAGCTGATGGAGCGCAATTCGCCCGTGCGTGGATCGCGCACCTCAGTCAGCTCGGCCCGCACCGCGTCGAGGCTGATCGCGGCGGGCTGGATGCCCTCTGCCCGCAGGTAGGCCAGGGTCTGCTGCACCAGCGGCTGAAGGCTTTGGTACGAGGCCTGCTGGCTGGGGCCCGCCGCACTGACCTGGACCATCCAGTCGGCGTGGTCACTGGTGATGCGCTCGGTGCTGGCGCCGGTGACAGTGATTGTGTCGTTGGCACGGCGGATGCCGCCGACGATCACCGCACTGGAGCTCACCAACCCCACCCCCAGCACGGCCATGGCCGCCACCAGGGCCGGTGTTCTGCGCAACTGGGGCACGATGCCTTGCCACCATATAGCGGATCCGGAGCAGGTGGAGTGACGCTAGATCTGACGTTCAGGCCGCGCACAGCCACTGCTGGGCCTCAGCCACGTGGTCACTGTCGAAATAACGGGTTCGGGCGTTGACGAAGAGCCCAAGCATACGCTGGGCCGCATGCTGCCAGCGTTGCGCGCCGATCACCGCCACCAGCTGGGGCAGGGTGCGGTACTCGCGGATCAGGGCGAAATGCATGGATAGGGCGTTGAGCCCCAGCCAGCCGTCGAACTGCCGCAGATCCAGCAGCAGTCTCACCGGGGCGTGATGGCTGAAGACGTTGGCGAGATCATCGTCGATGCGGCGGTAGGCCTTAGGGTCCAGGCGCCCTATCATGGCGATGATCACGACCTCATCCTGTTGATCCACATGGATCGTGCCCAGGGATTCACCCAGCCAGCGCCGGGCCTGTTCCAGCTCGTCGGTGTTGAACAATCGCACGGGGTAGGGCAACACTAGACCAATCGCACGGAAGGCCTGGCGCAACCAGGGCACATCGCTGGCCACGGCGAGGCGCTCAAAGCCATCCCAGTGACGCAACCCGAGGCTGGTGTCATCCCAGGCGGCCTCCAGGGTGTAGCCCTGGAAATCCTGGCCGAACACCAACAGGGCCTTGATCCGGCCCTGTTGCTCCAGGGCTGCATCGATGGCCGGCACCAGCACGCGGTCGTAGTCGGCGCCCGTGACCTCTCCGCTGAAGGACAGGCCGAGCGTTCCCTGCGGCAGATCCTCCATCAGCGTGATCATGGGGCACCTGTGCGTTCTGCTCCGGGACCTTAAGGAGCACGCACATCGCTGCCACCAGGCCTGCAGACCATGCAGCGCAGATCCGCGTCAATCAACAACGCGGCTCAGCGCAACAGCTCGAGCTGACCAGTGCCATGGAGCTCGGCAAGGGCGTCATAACCTCCGATCAACACCCCATCGATGGTCACCTGCGGCATGGATTGGCCTGCCACCGGGTCGACCAATTGATAGGGAATGCCCAGGGTGCGCAGCAAGCGCAGGGCCCTGCGCGAGTAGGGGCACCCCGGAGCCACGGCAATGGTCACCTGCGGATCCCGGGCAGGGGTTGTCGGGATGGACCGCAGTCGCAGCGCCGGGCGTTCAACAGCCGCGGGGGACGCATCAAGACAACCGAGGAGCAGGTCGGCCCCCTTGAGCACGAGGCTGCCGGGTTCAAGATGGCCGCCCCACACCTGGCACTCGGCATCGGAGAAGCTCAGATGCAGATGCACCCCTGCGGGCGAGAAGGTGCCCTGCAGAGTGATGATTTCCAGCTCCCCGCCCAGCACCGTGGGACGGCTCTTGCCGGGGCATTGAAAGGCCGCTTGCGCCAGATTGCCCACTACGCTGAGCACAAAACCAGACACGCCCTGCTGCTGCGCCAGCTGCTCGATGCTGCGGCGCACATCGCTGCCGGGGTCAAGATGGAGCGGCAGGGCCTGCATGGGCGCCAGATTACCCAGACGGGTCCGCCCGCCTAACCAAAGGTGGCCCCGTTCCAGCCCCAGAGACGGCCCGGCACATCCTCGAAGCCGATGTAGACGCGCTCGGACGGCACCCCTAGATGCGTCTGCAACAGGGAGCAGAGGGCGCCGCTGAGCTGCCGGGTGCGGTCCCTCTCAAGGGCACCGATGCTCTTGACCTCCACATAGGCGGCCGGGGCCGGATCGCCGGCGAAGGTCATCGACGCATCGCTCTGCAGGGCCGTCATCACGTAGCGCTCCGGCTTGCCCAGCAAGCTGGCGAGCTGGGCCGACAGCTGCAGCAGCAGGGCCTGGGCAGCAGGCGGTTCCAGAGCAGGGGCTGAGGTCTTGACGGTGATCAGCGGCATGACGAGCTAGACGCGCAGATCCATGGTGCACAGTCCTGGCGCCGCTGGCCTCAACATGGGCTCCAGCCCCCTGGGCTTGTGGCCAGCACCAGCAGCCAACGGGTCGAGGCTCTGAAATCCATGGGCCGCCCCATGCAGCAGCCAGCTGGCGACAGGGGTGGACGCACCAAGGCGCAGCAAATCCAGCCGCAACGGCACATGCACCGGCAGCAAAGGGTGAAGACAGGGGTAAAGGGCATCCTGGCGGTAGCGCACGGCCACGGGTTGGGCTGAGCGGCCATCGAGCGGCAGTGAACGGCCATTGAGGCAAAGCTTGAAGGACGAACAGAAGTCGCCAGCAACGACGACTTCAAAGCGCCGCAGGGAGCTGTCGACAAAGCGGCTGGTGCTGCCCCCCTCCACGGGCACATCGCAGAGCAGGGGCCAAGGCTCGAGGGCCTCACGGATCTCCAGCGACGCGCCCTGCTGGTGCCACTGCAGCAGCAACGGAAACCGCCAGGACCAGATCGACCGGAACGGCTGATGCGGCAACGGCAGATCGGCATCGGCGAGATCGTCCAGCACCCGTTCCAGATCAGCCCAGAGCTGGCTGGGCAGCAGCGCGCGATCATGCAGCTTGGGGCCCCAGGGGTGCAGCGCCGTCGGACGCCGCTGGGGGTCCAGCAGCATCACCACCAGCGCCCGCACCAGCAGCGCCACCGCCGCGCTCCAGCGGTGGTCGGGCATGGTCTCGATCGCACGGAATTCGAGCAGGCCCTGGCAGCCGGCGCTCCAGGC
>Ga0194129_10004634_pt1 | contig 18115 bp, 15 predicted proteins | sample TA2KigCa35mmetaG_FD_150862 | JGI IMG/M metagenome (GOLD analysis project Ga0194129, IMG submission 150862) | Freshwater microbial communities from Lake Tanganyika, Tanzania - TA2015038 Kigoma Deep Cast 35m | ecosystem: Environmental > Aquatic > Freshwater > Lake | place: Tanzania: Lake...
GTCCAGGTCATCAGTCTTTGATTCAAACAATGCTTTCAGCAGTTAGCACTGTTGATGGTGCAATTGTAATTGTTGCTGTGAATGAGCCATTGAGTTCATCACCTCAATTAATTCAGCATCTCGCAGCAGCAAAGTTAGCAAAGATCCATAAAATTATTGTATGCATGAACAAGATTGACTTGGTAACAAAAGATGTTGTCATGCAGAGGAAACAAGAATTGGATGAATTGTTATCACAATACGATATTGTGCCTCATGTTGTGATACCAACTTGTTTCAATAAAAAAATTGGAATTGATAGATTGGCTACTGCAATTATGGAATTATTCAATCCTTCTGAATACATTAAAAACTTGGATGATTCCGATCCCCTTTTTTCAATTAGCAGAACTTTTGATGTTAACAAACCTGGAACTCCATGGGATCAAATCATTGGAGGGGTGTTTGGTGGTTCTTTACAATCTGGCACTATAAAAAAGGGAGATGTGTTGGAAATCCGTCCAGGTCTTGTAATGAAAAACAAAGCAGGAAATTTTGAGTGCACTCCATTTCAAACAAGAGTTCTATCAATTGAGTCGCAAAAAATGGCTCTTGACAGTCTCATTCCTGGTGGTCTTGCAAGTATTTCAACTGATATTGATCCTTACTATTTCAAAGGAAATGGACAAACAAAAGGTGGAAAAGACAGTTTAATAGGTCATGTCGTTGGAACTCCAGGTAGAATGCCATCAGTTTTCATTGAAGTTTGTTTTGATCTTGAATTGGTTACAACATTTGGATTCTCATGGAAACCAGTTTTAAAGGATCTCATTGTGATGCAAATTGGAACACGTGTTTGTGATGCACAAGTGAAAGAAATAAAAAAAAATACAATCAAAGTTGAATTGGCAAAGCCATGTTGTATTAGTGACAATGAGCACATTATTATTTGTAAAATTATTGACAAAATTTTGAGAATTGTTGGAGAAGGTGTAATTAAATATTCCGATAACCCGATGAAACTGATTGATTAATTTAATTTTTTAAGTATATTATAAAAATTTATTTGTATTTAAAATTAAATTCTATTTTTATTATAAGATGAATAGTAAAAATGATAATACTAAAAATGTTCCTATTAAAAGTAGAAAATACAAAACTCTTAAAAATGAAATTGGTTCTTTAAATTATTCAATATCATTTCAAAGAGATTATTTATTAGGAATGTTAAATAATTTATCATACATGAATAATATTAAATTATTTCAGGATACTGACTCTTTATTTATGTCAATGTTAAATGAATTAAAAATAATTAAAGAAGAACTAGAAAAATATCCTAATATTATTTCATTTAAGAATGTTGATTCTGATTTAGTAAGTCAATATAGTCAAAAACATAAAGATATAAATGATTTATTAGTTAAATATTCCAATCATATTACCCCTGAAAATATTAGTTACATTTTAAAATTATTAATTGGAGAAAACTTTATGGATTCTTTTAATAAATCTGATTTAGAAAAAATTTTATTTATTACACGTTTTATTAAACCAATTAGTGTATGGGATTCAGAATATCATAAAACTGAAGTAGAATATTTAAACCCCAATAATGTAGATGTAGATGGTCAAAAAAAAGCTTCAATGGTAACTAAAGATATAATTGATAGTTTATTAGGAGTTATTCCTAAAAATAAAGAAGATGATAAAAAACCTGATTCAAATTTAAAAATTAATTCAATTATAATTAATTCAAATGATTCTACAATGCCAGCATTTTTGAAAACAATCAATGATTTAATAGAAATGAGTCCTAAAAAATTTAATAGTAAAAGAACAAATAATTTTAGTGTATTAGAAAATATGAATATATTAGGTAATGAAAATATTAAAATTACCAAGAATACAAAATCAACTACATTAATTGAAGATAAGATTGGCGCAAGTATATATTTAAAAATTAACAATAAAATAATAGTAATACAAGGTTTATTTAAGGATGATTTATTAAATATATCATCAGGTATTAAATTTGTTAGAGAAAAACTATTTTCTCATAAATCTGCATTGTCTTATGATGTTTTAGCTGTACCTAAATATTTCAAAGATAATTTTATTAAAATCTTAAGTTTAAGAGATATTATTGTATTAACTAGTAGTGAATTATCAGAAGATGTTAAAAAGAAATATAATGATTTCAAGGCTTTACAAGGTAAACCTTTACTATCATTAATTAATGAATTTTTGTTAGCTAGTAAATATCGTAAAATTGATATTTTAACATTATTATTAATGTCTAATGAAGAAGATCAAAAATTAGCTTTTATTTTATTTGATGTGTTTAAAGCAAAAGATAAAAAAGACGTCAGTACAGAAGTTTATCAAGCATTACATAATTCAATTCGTGAGATGTTAGATGTATCAAAGAATAAAGTTGAAAAAGAAGAACAAGAACTAAATAAAATCTCAGAAAGTGATATTCCTTATGAAAGACGAATTGGATTACTTAAAACAACTGAAGATGTTAAGAGTAAAGCTATGGAAAAATTAAAATCAATGAAATCCAGTTTTCAAGGTGATTCTAAAGCTCAATCTTGGTTAGATGGTTTATTAAAACTACCATTTGGATACAATAGTCAAAATGAAATTATTAGTTTTAAGGAAAACTTTATTAAGAAAATTAATGGAACAGATCCAAATCTTAAAATATTTTCAGATACTGATATTGATAATCATATTAAAAATTTAGATAAATCAGATTCATTAGTATCTGAATGGGAATCATATAAAATTGATAAGAGAAATTATTTAAAAAATGTTAGAGCAACATTAGATAGTGCTGTATATGGTCACAAAGAAGCTAAATTACAATTAGAGAGAATTTTTGCTCAATGGATTAACGGAGAAGCTAAAGGAGCTGTTTTAGGTTTACAAGGTCCTCCAGGTACAGGTAAAACTTCACTTGCAAAGAATGGTTTATCTAAATGTCTTAAAGATAAATCAGGTAATCCAAGACCATTTGCTTTTTTACCAATTGGAGGTTCAGTAAATGGATCTACCTTAGTAGGACATAATTTTACATATGTTGGTTCTACATGGGGTAGAATTGCTGATGTTTTAATGATTTCTGGATGTATGAATCCAATTATTTTCATTGATGAAGTAGATAAAATTTCTCATACTGAACATGGTAGAGAAATAGTAAGTATTTTAACTCATTTAACTGATGCAACTCAAAATGATGAATTTGAAGATAAATTTTTTGCTGGTATTAAATTAGATTTATCAAAGGCATTAATTGTCTTTTCATTTAATGATCCAGATTTAATTGATCCAATTTTAAGAGATCGTATTACTATTATTGAAACACATCCTTTGAAACTTAATGAAAAAATTACTATTATTAGAGATTATATGTTTCCTGAAATTTGTAAAGAAGTTGGTTTTAACAATAATGAAATTATATTAGAAGAAGATATGATTAAAATGTTAATTGAAACATACACTAATGAAGCAGGTGTTAGAAAAATTAAAGAAAAAATAGTTGAAATCATTCGTGATATTAACTTGAATAGATTTCATTCAGATGAATATCAAATTCCATTTAAGGTTACTGAACCATATGTCAAAAGATTATTTGAAAACAGACCAAAAGTTAGAGTTAAAAAGATTCATTCAAAACCAGAAGTTGGTTTAGTTAATGGACTTTATGCGACATCATCAGGAATTGGTGGATTAACTCCAGTCCAAGTTCTTAAATTTCCATCAGCTAAAATGCTTGATTTAAATATTACAGGTAAAGCAGGTGAAGTTATGAAAGAATCAATTGAATATTCATTAAAGAATGCATTTAGTTTATTACCAAAAGAAAAACAAGATGAAATCATAGAAGATGCTAATAATAAGAAATCATTTGGATTACATATTCATTTTCCAGATGGTGCAACACCAAAAGATGGTCCTTCAGCTGGTTTAGCAATTACATTAGCATTTTATTCAATGTTATCAAATATTCCAGTGAGAAATGATTTATGTATGACTGGTGAAATTGATCTAAGAGGTCAAGCAGGTATCATTGGAGGTTTGGAATCTAAATTAAATGGTGGTAAAAAAGCTGGATGCAAATTAGCATTAATTCCAGAAGATAATATGGATGATTTAGAAAGAATGAGAAGAGAAGGATTAAGTCCAGAAGATGATAATTTTAAAGTGATTTCAGTTCAAAATATCCATCAAGTTTTAGAAAATGCATTAGTAAAGAATTAATTAAATATCTTATAAGTTATTAAAAATAAAATTTTTAAGTGGTAAAATGTGTGTTTTAACTAATTTATATTCAGTTAGTAAATGTTCAGAAATATGATGTTTTTTAACTAGCTTTTTATTCTTATATAACCATAAAATTGGATGTAAAAAATTACTTTCATGTGCTAATTCTGGTTCAATTCCTGTTACTCTATCCAATCCAAACACATATGATGATTTTTCTAAATTTTTAGTAAATCTAATAACTCCTCCAAAATTACCATAATTTAATTCTATCATAAGTAAATCATAATTATTAATTAACTCTGATTCAACTAGTTTTTTCGGTATTTCTTCAATATAAATAAATTTATTATCTAAAATTATAACTATATCTACTAAACAACCAAACATTTGATACAATCCAGAACTATTATTTATTCTATATAATATTTTATTGACTAACATATCTTTTGAATTTAATGTATGTTTTTTCAGATTATTAGTTTCCATTCTTAATAAACATCTAACTAAATATCGAAATCCATGAACAAAAGCACCAGAACTTTTCTTCCAAGAAATGTGCTGCATTAATGTACCTGCTACAAAAAGATTACTAACATTTTCAGATTCAAAATTTGGTTTTATAATTGGTACTTTACCATTTGTTATTGGTTTAATTTTTTTATCAAAAATAGAATCATCAAATATAAAACCTGTACAATCTATCACAAAATCATAACCTTCTTTTGGAGTCTGATCTTCAATACTATCTATTAATGGTTTATTAGAATTTTTTCGAATTATAAAATATTTATTATTTATTTTATTTATATTATAATATTTTAATTTAAGTGATATAATTCCATTTTGTGATTTCAATTGATAAGTATCCAAAAAATTATTATTTACTGCTCTTAAATCACCTGCATAATGAGTTTGCCAAGCAAATTTTAAAGCTTCTCTTCCTAAAATATGAATTAATGCTGCAGTATCAATTAAATGATCAGCAACTTCAAATGCAGAGTTTCCTTGACCAATAATTAGAATTTTTTTATTTTCAAAATTCTTTTTTTCCATATTTAAATCCGAATATTTTATCGATCCATTGATGTTTACTGAATGTGATTTAAATAGACCAGTAGCTAATATTAATTTTTTACAATAATATGTTTCTTCATTAGTTTTAATTATAAAATAATTTTTAGAATCCTTACTAATTTCTTTTACATTTACATTAAATTTCACATTTAAATTATTTTTTTGAAAATAATCAATTAGATATTTTACATAAATATCTGCTGGAGGAAAAAATTCTTTTGTATAATTTTTGAATAACAATGAATTATCATTAGATAAAAGAGAATTCCAATCATGACGCAAATTATAATCTTTATTATTATTACCTGTATGTACCTTATTAATTGAAATTAATTTACGATGAATAGGAAACTTGGTAAAAAAATTACCAACTGTATTAGATCTTTCAAGAATTATGTAATCCTTTTTAAATTTATTTAAAAAATATCCTGCTTGCAATCCAGCAGGACCTGCACCAATAATTATATATTCTTTATTAATAATATTTGTATCTGTAAAATTTTCCCTAATTTGAAAAAAATAAAATATTGTTAATATTATTAAAAAAATAACTAATATTTTAAACATATATTTTTAATTACAAAAAAATTAACATATAATTATTTATAAAATAATTATGTAGCTATTTATAAATTTTTGTTCTTCTATATAACTAGCAACAATTCTATGAGTTCCATCTAATAAAATATATTTATTATTTTTTTGAATAATCCATATTGGTGTAATTTCTTTTTTTTGTTGTATCTGTTTTTGATAATATTTTACACTATTAATATCACTATTACCACGAGGTCTATTATTTATAGGATATGCTTTCACAGCAGATTTTTGTAATCTAATTAAATCAAAATTATTAACTTCATTATTTTTAAATATAGATAATGGTATTTTAATAAATTTAGATTTGAAGATATGTGCAACAGATGCTTCATCTCTATTTTTAAATATTTTCATACTTATTGATGTATCAATTGAATGTTGTAAGATATTTACATAATCATTCATAATATAATTAATTAGAATAAAATTAATTATAAATTGATTAACATTTCCTTCCAAGTATCTATACTTTCTTTTTCTTCAAATAGTAAATATTTTTTATCTTTAATTTTATTTTCTATTTGCTCTCTTAATTCTATATCATTAGCAAATTTAACAGCTTTATAAACATAGTCATCAATATTAATTGCAATTGGTTCATATATTTCCATTTTTTTGTAAAATCCAAGAGTAAATCTTCCATTTAATTTATCAGAAGGTAAGGTAATTACTATTTTATTAAAATTAAAAGCATCTAAGCTAGTATTACATCCACCAAATGGATAGGAATCTAGTATAATATCCATACAACTTAATAATTTATGATATTTTGGGGTTAAAAGCCAGTCAAATAATCGTACTCTATTAATTTGATATCCAATAGCTTTTTCCAAAAATTTTTTAAATCTATTAGGATTGTTATTTAAACCTAATATAATAATAATACCTTTTGGATCTTTTTCTAAAATTTGTTTAATCATTTCAATATTAATAATTTGATATTTAAATGCATTTTGAAATATTCCATATAAATTACAATTAGTTGGTAAGTTAAAATCTGTTAATTTTGATTCTCTATCTAATTTAATATCAGGAATTAATGGATAGTAATAAGTACATAATGATTTTAATCTAATTAATTTTTCACTATAATTATTTTGAGCAGTTTCTTCTTCATAATATGATGAACTTATATAATAATCGATGGTATCAATTCCTGATGTTTCTGAATGACCCCATGTGTTAATCTGAATTCGAGCTAATTTTGAGTGAGCTAATATCCAATAAAAAAAATCCATTCCAATTTCTGGATAAATTAATATATCAAGATTAAATGATTCTATTTTATCTCGACTTTGTTTAATATTTTTTGGTAGAACAATTCTATTTTTATAAGTGCCTATTTTTTCCATGTATATATCTTCTGAATCATTATTATTACCAAATAAATATACATCAAATCGACTATCATCAATAAGTGCATTAATGATTCCAATTCTATCTTTACAAACTGAATGATTTTTAAAAATAAAATTTGATATAAATCCTATTTTAATATTTTTATTTTTATTTTCTAAAGTTTTACTGGTATAAACTAAATCTGGACATAATTTTTTAAATAAATTTGATGTTTTTTGATATAATATTTTATTATTAAAACCAGTATATACCAAATAATAAAAATAATAAATTGGTAAAGATGAATAGAGAACATCTACTGATTCAAATTTAAAAGTACATTTATTAATTAGTTTATCAATATTATTAATAATATTATTATAATTTAATTCATTTTCTTCATTTTTTAGATTAAGAATTTTTGGAGAGGTTAAATAGAATAAATAAATTACAAATATTAGATAATTATCCAAACTATTTATTTTATCAAAAATATCCAAACCATTTGATTCATCATTAATAAATACTTGTAATAGTTGTTCATTTGTTTCGTTAAAAATATGTTTATTAAAAATCATGTAAAAGACTGAATCAATAAAAATATCTCTTGAAATTTTATTATTTTGATATAATTTTTTAATATCTTGATAATTTTGACAATTATTTATTTCAAAATCAATATATTTTTTTAATAATTCATTAGTTTTATTATTATTAGAAATCATTTTAATGATATGATTTTTGTAATATTCTTTAGATAAATCATAATCTTTATCATTTGATATACTATTTAATATTACATATAAATTATTATCATTTTCTTGACTGTCATATTTACTAATAGTTAGTTCTGAAAATTTAATAGCATTATTGAAATCTTTATTAAGATAATAAATATTAGTAATCATTTGATATAAATACTCATTTGATACATTACTTTTAACTAATTGTAAACCTAATTCTAAAGCTTTTAGATAATTTCTATTATTGTAATGTTCTTGACATATTTTAAAAATTTCATTTAATTTTTGATCCATTATAAATATTATATAAAAACTATTTAGAACAATATGATATTAAATTAATAATATGGATTTTTTTACAACAAAAATAAGTCATTTAAATTCAAATAGTAATTTTACAGTAGATATAAAAATTCCATGGGTAGAAAAATATAGACCTAAAAATTCAGAAGAGATTTTATTAGAACCATTTATTAAACAAAAAATAGAAAAAATATTAGAAACAAAATCTATACCAAATATGATTATTACAGGTGAACCAGGAACAGGTAAAACATCCACTATTCTTTTTTTAGCTAAACAAATATATGGTGATAGATATTCTGAAAATGTTTTAGAATTAAATGCTTCAGATGATAGAGGATTATCAATTATCAATAATACAATTCACCCTTTCTGTAAAAAGAAAACTAGTTGTGCTAATGATTTTAAAGTTAATAATAAATATCCATCTCATAAATTAGTAATATTAGATGAAGCTGATAGTATAACTCCTAAAGCTCAAAACTTATTATCTAATATAATATCTGAATTTAGAAAAACAACCAGAATTGTTTTTATTTGTAACGATTGTACTCAAATTATAGAATCAATTCAATCAAGATGTATGATTATTAAATATCCAAGAATTAATTCAGATAATTTATATTACAAAATAGAAAGTATTTGTAAGAAAGAATTAATACCATATACTGAAAATGGTATTAACACATTATTATTTGTATCTGATCAAGATATAAGACAATCAATCAATAATTTAGAATGTATTTATTATTCTTTTGGTAAATTAGATGAAAATACAATTTATAAATTAGTAGATAAACCAAAACCTTATTATATTAATAATATATTAGCTAGTTGTATATCAAATAATTATATTGAAACAATAAATATAGTTAAAAATTTATATAATAAAGGTTATACACCGAATGATATTTTATTAACTTTTATGAAATATTTATTTGAAAATAATGATGAATTAAATACTATTAAATTAAAAGAAGATACAAAATTAAAAATTTATGAAATAATTAGTTTGAGTTATATTAGAGTAAATGGGGGAATAGATACATTATTACAATTATGTGGTTGTATAAGTAAAATATTTTTATATTTACAAAATGAAAAAAATTAATGCATATTTGTTAATGATATTTTATATTGTTCAAATAAAAATTCAATGTTTTTTGTAATACCAATATTTTTCAAAACATTTAATATTCCTTTCATTTTTTCTACTGGTTTATTATAATCAGGTGTTTTATCTTTCCAATTATTATTAATTAGTAATAATCCCCGACTTAAATTTGACTTGAATAATATTTGATTTTTAATTAATTGTTTTAATAATTCAATTAATTCATTTGATATTTCCTTGTTAGATTTAAAATATTTGTCTAAAATAGATTCACAAAATTTATTTTTAGAAATAGCATCAGAACATCTATTTTCAATAAAATATTTAATTTCATCTATTGATCTTATTAATATATATTCTTCTAATATATTATCTAATTCTAATTTTAATGTATCTGTTTTAATTTCAGTACTTTCTATTATTTTTGTTGTTTGTTTTGTAGAACTAGTTACATTAGATATTTGTTTTATTTTATTAGTTTTATTAATTAAACTTTCTAATAAAACTATTTCTCTAGAATTTAAACTTGGTAATTTTAATAATTCACTTATTTTATTTTTTTCATCATTTGATAATTCTTTATTTCTTGAATTAAACCAATAATAAATATCTGGTAGAAATACAGTTTGACTAATTATTAAATGATCTAAACTATCATTCAATGTTTCATTAAGGAATTTTTGTTCTATTAAATTCTTTATTAATATTAAATTATTTATTCTTTTAGTTTCACCATCAAATTCTCTTACAAATTCAAATTTGCTTTCTGGTGCAATATCATGTTCAGTATAATCTAACCTAAATTTAGACTCTACTATTGATATAAAATATGATAAATCATAAGATTGAACTTTCCAATAAATTAAACCTAAAACTTTTAAAAACTGTAAATAAATTTTAATAAAATTAATTTCTGAAATTATTTTTAAATAAAAAGTTTTTTGTATCTCTTCAAAAGTATCAACATCAACTTGATTAATATTTTCTAAAAATTCAATTGTTAAAACATCTAAATTAGTTTCGGATAATTTATTTAAAATTAAATTAACTCGATTAACTATATTATCTTTTTTATTTTGCATTTTATGGTTTTTCAAAATATTAATATTTGATTTTTTTAATAATTTTTTTTTTTTATTTTTATCTGTTGTACCAAAAATAGATACTAAAATTTCAAGAACATTATCATCTAATTCTTGAACTTCAGCATTAGATTTAAAAGATAAAAATAAATTAATATTTGAATTTAATTGTACTTCCATTAATACAAATATATGGATATTTTTTTAAATTAAAATATAAAAAAATCCCACTCTATTTAATGTTAAAGGAAAGAATTTATTATTTAATTTCTAGTCTGTTTATTGGACTATTAGTTATATATTTAATAAATAAACCACCAATTGTTTTTATAACTCATCCCAATATTAATCAAATATCAGAAGTAACTTTTATTGATGAAAAAGATAAAAATATGTGTCGTGGTATTAAATCTGAAGTCATTGAATGTTAATTATTTTATCATTTTCTCAGCTTTTTCTTTAGTTATAATTTTAATACCAAGATCTACAGCCTTACTAACTTTTTCTGTTGGATCGTCTATTACTGATTGATCTTTTACAATAAGTATATCTGTATTTTTACTAACTGAAGATCCTATTTTTCCTCCTTGTGATTCTATTTTATCTTGAAGTGATTTATCTCTAAAACCAGTCATTACAACTGTTTTACCGCTAAATTCACCACTAATTAGCTTTTTTGTTTTAACTTGTTCTAAAGTCACATATTTTTGAATTGAATTATAAAATTTAATAAAATCATCAAAGTTATTTACTAATAATGTAGATGTTTTTTCTTCCCAACCATTGATTTCAATTAATTTTTCAATAAATTCTTTTTTAGACCATTTTTTATAATCATTCATTATATTTGGATAAACTGATAAAACTTGTTTCATTCTTTCTTCACCTAAACCAGGACCTATCTTATTTGATGCTGCCATTAATTTAGCTAATGATACATTTGTTAAAGCTATTTTGATTGAATCAACTAAATTCTGAGCTGATTTTTCAGCAAATCCCTCAACCGTCATAAATCTTGCTTGATCTGCAGCTAATATTTTAGGTATAGTATCCAATCCAGCTTCAACCATTTTCTCTACATTTTTTTCACCTAATCCTTTTGTATCTAATTTTGAAAAGAAATAATATATATTTTTTATCAAAACATCAGAACTTTTTTCGTAATTATCAAGTCTAATGTCAACATTTGTATCATTCCATGACCATGATCCTTTTGGTAAATCTGGTTTTCCTGATTTTGCTGGTTTAATTATTTTTTGAACTTTTGGAATAACATCTCCTGATCTTATAATTTCTATTTCAGCTCCTGGTCCAAGCACATTTTCAACAATGAATTTAGCATTATTACCAGTTGCTCTTTTTATTTCAACACCACCAATTGTTACTGGTTTGAGAATTAAAGTAGGTTTTATTAATCCATCTTTACTTATATTCCATTCAATTGTTTCTACTATCGTTTTTGCCATTTGATCTTCTAGTACATCTTTAAATGCAAATGCATAGTCAGGATTATCTTTTTGATTTCTTTCTTGATTCTCACAACTAGTAACAATAATTCCATCAATTTCATAATCAGCATTTGACCTTCTTTCTTTTAAATATTTTGATAAATATTCATATGTTAGTTCTATGTCAATTGTTTTATTAGTAGCTATTTTAAATCCTATTTCTTTTATAATCTTAAATTGTTTATCAATTGGATAAAATGGATCAACAACTTCATATAAAACTAGATCTGTATCAGATGCCAATTCCGGATTAATTGTTTTACTATTAACAAGACCGGCTACACTGTTTCTTCCATTTTTTAGTGTAGCTGACCAATTTTTTTCAAATGTTTTTTGATTGATAATTAATTCACCTCTGAATGCTATTAAATTCTTCTTTTTATCACCTTCTATTTTATGTTTCTTACAATATACAGACACAGTATCAAAATCTGGTAAATTTAAATATTTTATTAAATGACTTATATCCATTCCCTCAGTTGCTGTACCTCTAGTAAACATATTTATAGAACCATCTTGTCTATAAATTACTAATGAAGATACGCCATCGAGTTTATCTGATAAATTATAAGGAGGTTTATAATGTTTTGACCAAATAGTTAATTGATTTGAAGGAGGTTTAATTTTATCCATTGAACCTAACCAGTAATCTAATTTAACCTTATTTTTTGATTTAATTTTAGCACCAATATTTTTAAGGATTTTTGATCTAGGATTTCTTAATTTTAGAAAATCAATTAGAATATCATATAATGCATCTGTAATAACAGCTTTGGATGTGTTATAATATTTATCAGATGTATAAACTATAATTTCTTCAAGTTCTTCTACTGTAAAATCTGAAGAAACTTCTATTGGATCTTTATTAGACTTGAGTTTTTTAACTAATTCTGCCATTAAATAATAAATTAATGTTTTAAAATATTTATTATCAATTTTTTCATATTAAAAATTATTATATTTAATCTTAATGCGGTTTAATTTTTATTAATTTCTAAATAAGTAATAATGTCTGTCAGTGTACAAGACGTATTTAATATTTTATCAGCAGATCCTAAATTCATTTCAAGACTTGAAACCTCTATTAATAATATTATGAAAGATGGAAAAGTTGATCAATATGATGTTCCTGAAATTGTTTTTATAATTACTGATGCTTATAATCAAATGTCTAGTTTAAGATTATCATCAGAAGATCTCCCTAAATTATTTAAAATGATTTATTCATTTATTATTGACAAACTCAATTTAATTCCAGAAGATAAAAAACCAGAATTTGAAAGACTTGTTGATTCTGCTTTAAAATTAGTTATGATGCAACCAGTAGTTAATCAAGTTGTAACTAGTTGTTTTTCAAGACTATTTCCATGCTTTTTCAGAGATCAAACACCTATAACTATAAAATCAGATTCAATAGCTTTAGAAGTAATTAAGAATCACACTCAAGAAAATAATCAAATATAATTTATAATTTTTCTATTTAAAATATATCTGATATTATAAATGGAAAAAATGTTAAATATCATTTTAATAATGGGATTATTAGTTATAGTTAATTTCTGTTTACAAAAACATAAAAAAGAAAAAACTATCCCAAAAAATAATATAGTTACCGAAAAATTTAATATGGATAAAATTTATATACCAACTAAAGTAGTTGAACAACCAATTAAATTTAATTATGATAAGCCTAGAGAGATTGATAAACAGTTTCAAAAAGAACAAGATTACGGTGCTGGATTAAAAACATGGTATCCTAATACTTGGATTGAGAGAATTGATGAAAATGGTCAACCTGTTTATGGTTCTAGAGAAAAAGAAACTGGTAATGTAGAAAACTTTATTGAATCTAAAGCTAGATTTACTTATGAATTTAATTCACCTAGATCTGTTCAAATGGATGGTATTGCTGATCCTGAAGATTTTAAAGATGGTAAGGGTAGAACATTAAAAGAAGTTTATGATAATTCATTTGTTGATTTTAAAAAATTAGTACCTAAAAAAGAAGTAGTTGGTGATTCATCTGTTCAAACTTATTCACAATCTGGTGCTTCTAATTTATCTTTCATTTCTCCTGATACATGGATTTATGAAAATGAAAAAGCAGAAAATGGCGGTCAAATATTAAAAGGACTTTATGCATCCGATCCTTTAACAATGGATTCTGTTGCTATCTTTCAATAAATTTATTTTTTTAAATATTTTACAAAATCATTAATTGATATTTTTTTATCAAGAGGTTCAATTATTATTTTATAACATATTGGATATAATAAAAAGTGTTTTTTTATTGCACTAATTACTGGCATTATAAATAATTATATTATTTTTTATAAAACCATTTTCTTTTTTATTTCAGCTATTGCCTTTCCTGGATTTAGACCTTTTGGACAAGTTCTTGTGCAGTTCATGATTGTATGACATCTGTATAGTTTAAAATCGTCATTTAGAGATTTTAATCTTTCTTTGGTGTTTTCATCACGTGAATCAATAATCCATCTGTATGCTTGCATTAAAACGGCAGGTCCTAAATATTTATCTCCATTCCACCAATACGATGGACAAGATGTTGAACAACATGCACATAAAATACATTCATAAAGACCATCTAATTTTTTCCTATCACTTTTTGACTGATAATGCTCTTTTTCTTTATTAGCTGATGATTTAAGCCATGGTTTAATACTCTTATATTGTTGATAAAAATTATTCAAATCAGGTACTAGATCTTTTATAATCTGCATATGGGGTAATGGAAATATTCTTGTCTTATTTGTTTTATTTATTTTTGAAAGACAAGCTAATGTATTAACACCATCTATATTCATTGCACATGAACCACATATTCCTTCTCTACAAGAACGTCTAAATGTTAATGTAGAATCTTGTTCATTTTTAATTTTAACAAGTGCATCTAAAACCATAGGTCCACAATTACTAAGATTTACTGAGTATGTTTGTAAATATGATTTTGATTTATTATCTTCTGGATTAAACCTATAGATTTGAAATAATTTAGTGTTATTTGCTTTATCAATACTTATTTTTTGAGTAAAATTTCTATAAATAAGATTTGACATGTTTTTAAATTGACAAATATTTTTGAACATTATAATAAGTTATATATAAAAATTAAAAGGTTTTTCAATTTTTATAATTTAAGATAAAAAAAAATTGATAATTATACTTAAAAATAAGTTATCTATTAATTTATAATGCTTAAAAAAATCGTGTTGGGTGGGTCAGAAGCGACAGTTGTTGATTCGGATGTAAAAAACAAAGTAATTGATTATTTATATTCGAAATTAGATTTATCAAAACATAGATACATTATGTTAAATAATATTCAGAAACTAAAATTTCTTCAAGATAATGAACATTATGTTTCGCCTAATTTCAAAGGCTATAACTATTTATTAATTATGATCACAATTAATGATAATCAATATTGTGTTACTATTGATAGAAAAAAGTTATCATATCATAAATCACAATTAGATATGAAAACTATATTCGTTAATCAAATTAACATGAAAACAACTGAATCACTGTATAGGGGATCAATTTTTGATGGTAAATTAATTCAATCAAATAATGGATTTATATTTTTAATTCAAGATTGTTTTTATCTAATGGGTAAAAAGTTATTAGATATGGAAATGAAAGAAAAAATGACTTATGTCGATTCAATTCTTAAAAATCATTTTAGAAAAGACAAAAGTGCTTATTGTTCAAACTTTGAATTTAAATTAAATAAATTGTATGAATATAATGAACTTGAATCATTAATTGAGAGTCTTCCAAAGCTATCAATTAGTACAAATGGCTTGGTATTTTATCCAAAGTTCTCTGGTGTTACTAATTTACATATTGAAAAGAAAAATGATAAAGTAGATATTTCTTCTAATAACAAAGAAGTAATAGAACAAAAATCTTATCATATTATTCATAATTTTGTAGATTTTCTTAAATCAAGAGCATATAGTTATGAATCAAATGGAAAAAATAAAATGTTATGGTTATCAAGAACTTTAATTCCAGATGTATATGATATTTCTGAAAAAGAAAATGGAGATAAAGAAGGAATTGCATTGATTCCAAATTTAAAAACATCTCAAATGTGTGATGATTTAATTGGAGAAAAACCAACTAAATTCAATTGTATTTTTTCAAATAAATTCAAAAAATGGATACCAATTAATATTTTATAAATTATTTTAATAATTATTTTCTATTATAAAATATATGCCTTTTAAAAAAGATTTATCTGAAAATTTAGCAGAATCATGGAAAAAAGTAGGTGGTAGTACAAAAGGAGCTATATCAGGTGATATGTATCTTTATTGGGGTAGAGAAAAGGATGATTTTAATCATATTCATATTTTTGAAGAAGGTACTAAATATAATATTAAATGTAACAACGATGCAGGTAAAGATAGACAAATATTTAGTATTATTGAACATCAATCTATTAGAGATTTTATTAATGAACTACAATATAATTGGGAAAATGTATGTCCTAACTATATAAATAATTATGATCCAGAATTAGTTCAACAACAAAATAAAGAAATAAAAAAACAACAAAAACAACAAAAACAACAATCATATCAACAACAATCATATCAACAACAATCATATCAACAACCATCATATCAACAACAATCATATCAACAACCATCATATCAACAACAGTATGGTCAACAACCATCATATCATCAACAGTATGGTCAACAACAGTATGGTCAACAACAGTATGGTCAACAACAGTATGGTCAACAACAGTATGGTCAACAACAGTATGGTCAACAACAGTATGGTCAACAACAGTATGGTCAACAACAATCAAATCAATCACGAAAACAAATAAATTCGAGTGGAATGGATTGGGAAAAAAAATATTTAAAATATAAACAAAAATATTTGGAATTGAAAAAATTAATTGAAAAAAATAATATTAATCTAAATTAATTTTAATTTAATAAATAAACAACAGCTGTTATATTATCTAACGATCCTTTTTTATATGCTGTTTCTGCTAACTCTTTAGCATAATTTCCTTTATATTTTTTATTCATTAATAACTCATTAACTAAATCAACAGCATCTTGATTACTCATTACATCCCACAATCCATCACAGGCAAAAATAACAAATTTATCAGATGAACTTAATTTGTATCTATATATTTGAGGCAAATGGGTTACATATGGAGTGCATTCTAAATCTCCAAATGCTCTTGATAGTGATAAATCTTTAATTCTCCAATCTGATCCATCAAATTCTATTTTTCCACCCATTTGTTCAATTCTAACTCGTTCTTCTGGTGCATTTGGTTTGTGATCTTGAGTTAATTGTTCAGCTATATTTAATTTATTACATTTAATTGCCCTTGAATCACCAACATTTAGTACCCATAAACGATTCTTATCTTCTGAATCTTTAAAGTTAATTCCAACACAAGCTGTTGATCCACAATATTGAATTGCTCTTGGATGATCTTCTTTCATTTTGTTTTGTATTAAATCATATACTTTTAAAAAATATTTAGTAGCTGTTTCCGGTTTTGAATAAATATCTTTACTAAATTTATTTACAAAAAATTGTGGTAAATTTTCTTTCAAATATTTACTAACTGCTTTTCCTCCATGACCATCAAAAACTGCTATAAAATTTATTGGATTTAATTCCGTGTTTTCTCCATTGATATTCATTATATGAATATGTTGATCTTCATTCGATTCTCTTTTACCTTGTAATGAATGTGAATATACTTTCATCTTATAAAATTAATTAGATAATATTTTTTAATATTATTTAATTAAATAAACGTTTAATTTATAATTAGTAATGAATTCATAAGAGTCCATTTTCTTGTACATTTTTTATTGTATTCACCTGCATAAGCTATCATAAAACTTTGACTGAATGTTTTACTTACTAAATTGTTTTTAATTTCTCCATTTACTAAAATATATATTTGTCTCGATCCAGAATCTATAATCTCATAATTACAATTTTCAAATCTTAAACCATCTGAAATGAAAGTTTTTAACAACTCTATAAAGTTAAGTCCTTCATAATTTACTAATTTATATT
>Ga0194129_10004637_pt1 | contig 18110 bp, 13 predicted proteins | sample TA2KigCa35mmetaG_FD_150862 | JGI IMG/M metagenome (GOLD analysis project Ga0194129, IMG submission 150862) | Freshwater microbial communities from Lake Tanganyika, Tanzania - TA2015038 Kigoma Deep Cast 35m | ecosystem: Environmental > Aquatic > Freshwater > Lake | place: Tanzania: Lake...
ATGACGAGCGTCCCGCTCGCAGCGGGCATTGCCGGAGCGATGACGCGGAGGCCGAGGATGACAGCAACGGTCACGCCCCCGACCGCGGCCATGAGCCTCCGGCCGCTGGAGGGGGAGGCTGGCTCGGGAGGAGGGCTCGTCGCAGGCGACGAAACGAGGGCAGGCCCTGGGGTCGGCGCGGTCGGTTTCGGGCTCTCGCCGTAGAGCTGCGGCACCGGCGCCACCGCCACTGTCGCCGAGCCGCCCGTCAGCGCCGCGACGAGCGCGCGAGCCAGCTCTCCGGCCGAGCCGAAGCGGGCGCTCGCGCTGCGGGCGAACGCGCGCGTGAAGAGCGCATCGACCGCGGGGCCGAGGCCAGGGTCGTAGGTGCTCGGCGCGGCCGGCGTGCTCGTCACCGTCGCGACGTAGAGGGCCGAGGCGTTCGCCCCCGAGAACGGCCGCTGCCCGGTCAAGAGCTCGTACGCCATCACCGCGAGGGCCCACACGTCCGCGCCTGCGTCGACCGAAGCTGCACCGACCAGCTGCTCCGGAGCGAGGTACGGGAGCGCCGTCGACGTGCCGCCGGGGCGCGTCGGGTCGACCAACTTCCCCAAGCCGAGCCCGAAGAGCTTCACGAACGGCGCGCCGCCCGCGTCCGTCACGAACAGCTTCGCGGGCGAGAGCGCGAGGTGCGCAAGCCCTGCCGCGTGCGCCGCGTCGAGCGCCTGGGCGGCTTGCTCGAGCACCGCGAGCGCATACGACAAGGGCACCCGCGCGCGAGGACGTCCCGAGTCAGCGCCGAGCTCGAGCCGCGCTCGAAGGCTCATCCCCTCGAGTCGCTCCATGGACAGCCATGGCGCCCCGGCGTCCGTCGTCCCGTGCGCGACCAACGACACGAGATGCGGATGCCCGACCTTCGACGCCGCCTCCGCCCCGACGACGAAGCGGGAGGCGAGCGACGGATCGCGCTCGACCTGCTCCGCGCGTAAGATCTTTACCGCGACCTGCTTGCCGAGTCCGCCGTGCTCGGCCAGCCACACGATGCTCATGCCCCCCTCGTCGAGCACGCGGACGAGGGTGTGCTGGCCGTCGAGCTTGGTGCCTGACGAGGGACTTGCCATGGTCTAAAAACCTTTGGGCATTCGTTGATACACGTCAATATCTGCAACCTCGTCGTACCAAGACGTCGTGGCACCGAGACCTCGCCGAGCCGGACGCGACGCGAGGCGCGCCGAGCGCCTCGGCACGACGGTAGCCGGCCGCTCGCGCAGGAGCTCGCCCGAACCCGCCGGCCGCGCGTCGACGCGGAGTCGTCGCCCCCCTTGCGAACCGAGCGTCGCCCGTCGATGCTGAGCCTCATGTCGTCGCCCTGTCACCGCGCGCGGTTCGAGTCCTCGAGGGGCGTCCGCCAGCTCGCCGTCGCGGCGCTCGTCGTCGTGACGGCGTGCGGACCGGCGCCCAAGGACGCGCCGCCACCCGTTCCGTTCGACTGCACCTTCGGGGACGGCGAGGGCGCCCCCTCGACCTGCCTCGAGCCGACGCGCGACGAGGCGTACTACGTGGCCGAGGCACACGCCTACTTCGACACGCTCGACGTCTCGGCCGATCCGACGAACCACCCGCTCTACTCCGAGCGCGTCGCGCGCTGGGAGTGGCCTCCCTGGCTCAAGCTCACCGGCTACGGTCGCGACATGTTGATCGAGACGGCCGCGTTGGTAACGAAGAAGGACCCGTCGACGATCCCGACGCGTGACTGTCGCTTCTTCGCCGCGCAGCCCTTCGCGCGCTGCCGCGTGGTCTTCGAGTACGAGGGCGGTCCTTGCGCGATCTACGAGGAGTTCACGTTCAACGACCAAGGGGAGACGACCTTCATCGAGGCGTGGACCGACGCGCCTGGACTCGGTCCCACCGACCTCGTCGCCGACCCGTGGGCCGAGGGCGCGGGCGTGCACCGCCTGTCGACGCGCGTCCCGGGCCTTGGCAACGCTAGCGGGCTCATCGAGCCCAGCGGCCCGTGGATGTCCGAGATCGCCGCGCGCGACGCCGAGGTCGCCGACTTTGCCTCGCGGGCGCAGGATTTCTGGGGCACCTGGCTGAAGGAGCTCGCGGCGAACGGCAAGGACATCTACCCGCGCGGCTGCGGCTGGGCGCCCTGAGCCTCGCGGCACGTCGCCGCGTGAAACACGTTTCAATCGAAGGCGACGCGCCCTCAGGGGAGCTCGAGGGGCACGAGCTCCTCGGCCTCGACGGTCGCTCTCGTGGCGTGGCGGGACTCGACGCCGCCGTCCCGAACCACGCGCACGTCGGCGCGCAAGCTCTCTCCGCGCCGGAGCTGCAGCTCGGCGTCGACGCGGTTGGGCGCGCGACCGGCCGCGAACGTCCAGCGGCTCGCCCCGAGCGCCTCGCCATCGCCGTCGTACCAGGTCGCCTCGACGCCGACGATCGTCGCCGAGTCCGCGAGGCGCAGTCGCACGGTCCGAGCGCGCGGCACGGTCCGCTCGAAGGCGAAGGCAACGGCCAGCGCCCCCACGACGAACAGCAGCCGCGGCCAACGCGCACGACCGCGAGGTCCCTCCTCGGGCCCGCCGCCACTGTCCTCCTCGGAGTCCTCGGCCGCGGAGTCCTCGCCGACGACGTCGCTCGAGCCGTCGTCGCCGTCCTCGCGGGCGCGCTCGTCGGACGGCTCCTCGCCGTGCTCGCGCGGCGCCCCCGTCATCGCGCGAACGACCGAAGGTACCGAACCAAGCCGACCACCACGCGCTCCGGGAGCTTATCGAACGCGGGCATTTTATTGCGTCCTCGGCGAATGGTCGCGACCAGCAGCTCGTCATTGACCTGCGCCAGCTCCGGTCGGGTGAGATCGGGGACGCGCAGCATCTGGCCCTGCTGGGTGTCACCCTTGCCGCCGAGGCCATGGCAGACGGCGCAGTTCTGTCGCCAGGTCACCTCCACCAGCGTCGCATCCTCGGTGGGCTCGGCGGTGCCGGCCACCTGCGCGCGGTTGCGCTGCTCGCCGTGATGGTCGGCGGCGGCCCACTCGCGCCGCTCGCCGCCGCTGCCGTCGCAGCCCGCGAGCGCGACGACGACGACGAGGGCAGCCGAGACGGAGAGCCTGGTGACGTGGGTTCGGTTCAAGAGGTCCTCGTGGTGGCGTCAGCGGCACGCGTCGCCGGCGATGGTTCCGCCGCCGTCGAGCGGGAGGCCGCGATAAGCCTTGCCCTCGAGCTCCGCGTGAACGAGCTCGATGCGTCGGTTCTGCTCGCGCTCGGCCGGCGTGGTCTCGGGCGTGACGCGTGGCCGGCTCGAGCCGAAGCCGACCGGCACGAGGCGTCGGCAGTCGACTCCGTGCAGGACGAGCCACCGCGCGACCGCGAGCGCGCGGGCCTTCGAGAGCGTGAGGCTCGCCGCCTCGGTCCCGGCGATCTCGGTGTGCGCTTCGATGCGAAGGCGCGTGACCCGCGGCGTGTCGCGGAGGTGCTCGACGATCCGAGCGAGCCAAGCGTCGGAGGCGAGCTCAAGCGCGGCGTCCCCCTCGCGAAAGGCGATCGCGCCTCCGAGGACGAGGCGCTGCGCCCGATCGACGACGAGCCCCTGCGGCGGCGGTTCGATCGAGGGGCTCGCGGAGGTCGACGCGGTGGGAGAGGATGACGCGCTGCCCGCAGGCGCGACCGCGGGAGGCGCTGACGACGCGACCGATGGCGCGACCGAGGTCGACGAGCTCGTCGCGACGGCGGTCGATTCCGGGTGAGCCACGTTCTCGCCGAGGCGCGCCGTGCGAACGGCCGGGTCTGGGGCGCGCGCGTCGGGCCGGGGACCGCACGCGACGAGCGCCGACGCGAGGAAGAGCCAGGCACCACGTCGCCGCTGCATGCGGTGGCTCTACCGCGTCGATCCGCGTGACGCAAACACCCCGACGTTCGCGCACCCCGAAGCCCCAAACGACGAAGAGCGCGCCGCCCCGAAGGGAAGACGCGCTCTCGTCGGTCGTGGGTGAACCCGCGTCAGCCGTCAGCCGGCACCGCCGGCACCGCCCTGGCCACCGCCGCCAGCGCCGGTCGGGCCGGAGCCAGCCGGCGTCGGCTCGGCGCACGGATCCTCTGCCGGCGGGCTCGCCTCGGAGACCTTGCCGAGCTGCGCGGCCTTCGCCTCGAAGCCGAGGCCGATCGAGATCGCGTTGCACTCCTTCGACGGGTTCTGCGAGCCGTCCTCGAGGACGTCTGCCGCCTGACGGATGCTCTCCGCGATGCTCTCGAAGGTGCTGCCGGTGCAGAGCTCCTTCGAGAAACCGCCGGCCACCTTCTTCAGCTCTGCGACGAGCGGCTCGACGGGGAGCACGCCGGCGATGACGCCGTTCGTGGTGCCCTTGCGGTCGGCGTCGAGCTTCATCGAGAGGACGGCGTTGCTGATGCCGAGGTTCAGCGCGAAGCCGGCGACCGAGAGCTTGATGTCGAGATCGCCCTTGCTGCCGCTGACCCACGTGTCGTTCGCGACGTAGCTGTTCGCAAACTTCACCTTCGAGCTGTTGATGTCGGCGGGGTTGTCGAGCAGCTCCGGCACCACCGGCCACTTGTCCGAGCCGTCGAACTTTGCCGGGCCGCCGAGATTCGTGCCGACGTAGAGCGACGTCGGGATGTCGATGTAGTTGGCCTTGTCTCCGAGCGTGTCGAGCTTCATCAGGATCGTGAACGAGCCGTCCGCGATGTTCTCATTGATGAGCGCGGTCGCGTCGCTCGCGAGGCTGCCGATGATCGGCATGAGAAGCTTGCCGAACGCGTTGTCGAGGCCCCCAGAGCCGTCCTTCTTCACCGACTTCAGCTGCGCACCCGCGCGCGGCTTGCAGTGGTCCGTCGACGTCTCGGTCGAGATCTTCCCGTCGAGGTTGTAGCCGTACTGCTCCCATGCGTCCGGCTTCGGCGAGCCCGTACGATCCGTGTCGCCGAGGAAGAGCTTGGAGACCGCGAAGGTCTGCCCTGGGCCATCGCCCTTGCCAGCATCGGTGGGCTTGGCCGGCGGCTCCCTCGAGTCGAGGCCACCCGTCGATGTAGACGCGGAGCCCGTGTCGGTGCTGCCGCCGCAGCCGGCGGCGACGGTGCCGCTGAATGCGGCGAGGGAGAGAGCGGCGAGCGAAGCGGAGACGATGGAGGAACGAAGCATGAGTTTTTCCTTCTGGTTCAAGGAGTTGCCGACGCGCGCCGGAGCGGGAGCCACGGCCGCGGATACTTAGCCGGAAGTCATACAGGCGCGAGGCCTCGTTCGGCAAGTGACAAGCAACACGCCTTGACCGCACCCTCGCGCGACCGTACCGAGGAGACTGGACGCACGAGCGACGTGCGCGGCGGCCCATGACCGACTTCGTTCACCTGCATGCCCATAGCGAGTACTCGCTGCTCGACGGCGCGATCCCCTGCAAGTCGCTCGCGTCGACCGCGAAGGCCCACGGGATGCGGGCAATCGCGCTCACCGACCATGGGAACATGTTCGGGGCGATCACCCACTTCAAGACCTGCAAAGACCAGGGTCTCACCCCGATTCTGGGCTGCGAGATCAACGTGCTGCGTGACGGGGCGCTCCTCGGCGCGGCGCGCGCGACCTCGGGGAGCGAGCCGCTCGATCACCTGGTGCTCTTGGCCGAGAACGAGGCGGGCTACCGAAACCTCCTGCGGATTGTCTCGATGGGGCACCTCGAGCCTGCGAGCCCGCACGCGCCGAGCGTCCGGCTCGCCGAGCTCGAGAAGGGCACCGAGGGACTCATCGCGCTGACAGGGTGCATGGGCGGCGTGCTCGCGCAGCAGGTCCTCGAGCAGGGGAAGACCGCCGGGAGGACCGCACTCGACCGGCTGCGCGGACTCTTCTCGCCTGGGTCGCTGTTCGTCGAGCTGCAAGATCACGGCCTCGTCGAGCAACCGGTGCTGAACGGCCTGCTCGTCGAGCTCGCCCGCGATCTCGAACTGCCGATCGTCGCGACGAACGACTGCCATTACCTCGAGCGCACCGACGGAGAGGCGCAGCTCTACCTGTCGTGCATCGCCTCGGGCCGCGCCTTCTCCGCCGCGCTCGAAGGGCACCACGGCCGGCACGAGATGTACCTGAAGACGCCCGACCAGATGGCGCACGCCTTCCGTCACCTCCCGGCGGCCCTCACCGCGACCACCGCCGTGGCCGAGCGCTGCGAGGCGCTGAAGCTGCGGCTCGACAAGCCTATGCTCCCGACCTTCGCGGTCCCCGAGGGCTTCGACGCGGCGGGGTACTTCCGGCACGTCGCGGAGCGGGGCCTCGAAGAGCGCTTCGTCGAGCTCGCAAAGATCGGCCACGCGATCGACCACGACGCGTACAAGCGGCGGCTGCGAATGGAGCTCGACGTCATCGTCGGGATGGATTTCCCAGGGTATTTCCTCATCGTCTGGGACTTCATCCGCTACGCGAAGGAGCAGGGCATCCCGGTCGGACCGGGGCGTGGCTCGGGCGCCGGCTCGCTCGTCGCCTACGCGATGCGCATCACCGACCTCGATCCGATCGGGCACGCGCTCCTGTTCGAGCGCTTCCTGAACCCCGAGCGCGTGACCATGCCGGACTTCGACGTCGACTTCTGCATGGACCGGCGCGATCAGGTGATCGCGTACGTCGCGGAGAAGTATGGCAAGACGTCGGTCGGGCAGATCGCGACCTTCCACGAGCTGAAGGCGCGCAGCGTCATCAAGGACGTGGCGCGCGCGATGGGGATCCCCGCGCAGGAGTCGCAGCGCATCGCCAGCATGGTGCCCGAGAAGGGGCCCGGCCAGACCTACACGATCGCAGAGGCGCTCGGCATCGAGCCGAAGCTCAAGGCCGCCGCCGAGCTCGACGGCACCGTTCGCGAGCTCTTGACGCAGGCTCAGAAGCTCGAAGGCCTGACCCGCCACGCCGGCATGCACGCCGCGGGCGTCGTGATCAGCGAGGGGCCGCTCTGGCATCACGTGCCTTGCTTCAAGAACGGCGACCTGCTCGTCGCCCAGTTCGCGAAGGACGAGGTTGAGGCGGCTGGCCTCGTCAAGTTCGACTTCCTCGGCTTGAAGACGCTCACGGTGATCGACATCGCCGAGCGCCTCGTCAACGCGCGGCCCGACCGCGCGGGGGACCCGTTCTCGGTGGGCACGATCCCGATCGACGACGCGAAGACCTACGCGCTCCTGCAATCCGGCGAGACGACCGGCGTCTTTCAGCTCGAGTCGAGCGGCATGCAAAAGCTCTTCAAGCAGATGCGCCCCGACGCCTTCGACGACATCGTCGCCGCCGTCGCGCTCTACCGCCCGGGCCCGCTCGGCACCGGAATGGTGCAGGACTACATCAACTGCAAGCACGGCCGTCAGCCGGTAAAGCAGCTCCATGACCTCGTCGACGACATCGTCGCGCCCACCTACGGCGTCATCGTCTATCAGGAGCAGGTCATGCAGATCGCGCAGAAGCTCGCAGGGTACACCCTCGGCGGCGCGGACCTCCTGCGGCGCGCCATGGGCAAGAAGAAGCCCGAGGAGATGGCCAAGCAGAAGAGCACCTTCGTCGACGGCTCGGTCGCGAACGGCGTCGCGAAGGGGGACGCCGAGCGGATCTTCGAGCTGCTCGAGTACTTCGCCGGGTACGGCTTCAACAAGTCGCACTCCGCCGCGTACGCGCTCCTCACGTACCAGACCGCCTACCTCAAGGCGCACTACCCAGTCGAGTTCCTCTGCGCGCTGCTCACCGCGGACCGCGACAAGACCGACAAGGTGGTGCGCATCATCGCCGAAGGGCGAGCCTGGGGCGTAGAGATCCTGCCTCCCGAAGTGAACGAGTCGAACATCGACTTTACGGTCGTGTACGCGAGCGCAGGGGCCGCGAAGAAGAAGGGCGCCGCGGGCTCCCGAAAGTCCAGGCTCCGCGATCCGCTCGAACCAAGGATTCGCTTCGGGCTCGGCGCGGTGCGCGGAGTAGGCGAGACGGCCCTCGAGGCGTTGCTCGAGGCGCGCAAGACGGCGCCGTTCTCGGACCTCTTCGATCTCGCGGAGCGCGTCGACGCGAAGCGCATCAACCGGGGCGTGCTCGAGGCCTTGATTTACGGCGGAGCCTTCGACGCCTCGCTCCTCGCGCGGGGGCTCTCTCGCGCGCGAGCCGTCGCCTCGGTCGAGCGAGCGCTCGAGCGCGGCAAGGCGGTAGCGCGCGACCGCGACTGCGGGCAGACGAGCCTGTTCGGACTCCTCGGAGGCCCGGCCCCCGCGGCGAGCCCCTCCGCCGCGACGTCGACGGCCGACTACCTCGAGGCCGAGGCGTGGGACATCCGCGAGCTGCTGCGCCGAGAGAAGGAGGCCCTCGGCTTCTACGTGTCCGGGCATCCGCTGGACCGTTACGGAACCGAGCTGAAGCGCTTCGAGGTGACCTCGACGCGCGACCTGCCGAGCCTCGATGACTGGGCGAAGGTTCGCGTGGCCGGCACGGTCGAGAACTACCGCGAGCGCATCTTCAAGGGCGGCGGCGGCAAGGTCGCCTTCTTCGTGCTCGAGGATCTGACCGGGGGGATCGAGGTCAAGGTCCGCGAGAACCAGATCCAACGCTTCGGCGAATTGCTCGCGCGCGGCGAGCCAGTCCTCGTGAGCGGCAAGCTCCAGTTCCCTCGGGTCGAGGAGGGCGGCGAAGAGGTCGACCGCATCCCGACGCTGCTGCTCGACGAGGCCACGCCGCTCGCCGACGCGATCCGCGCCGAGACGCGCGGCGTCCAGCTCCGCCTGCGCGCGAGCGCCCTCACTCCGACCCACCTGCAGAGGCTCGGGGCGATCCTGCGGGCCTCGCCCGGGGCGTGCCCCGTCCAGGTCGTGATCCACACCGACGACGGCGACGCGGTCTTGGCGGTCGGCAAGGCGCTGCGAGTCGAGCCGAGCGAGGCGCTGCTCTCGAGCCTCGAGCGGCTCTTCGGCGCGAACGTCGCCGAGCTTCGTTGAGCGGGGCCGCGAGGCTCACTCGGCTTCGATCGCCCGCGCGCGCATTCAAGTCCGCCGGATCCCGTACGCGCGTATTTTCTTGTGCAAGTTGGTGCGCTCGACGCCGAGGTCTGCGGCCGCGCGCGACACGTTCCAGTCATGCTCCTCGAGCACCGCGCGGATGTGGTCTCGCTCGGCGCGCTCGCGGACCTCGCGCAGCGTCGGACGGCCGCCGCCGGGCGCGAGGGCAGGCGACGATGGTGGCTCGTCCGAAAATGGATCGGCGTGCGGGTCCTCAGGGAGATCCGCGACCGTGATCTCGCCCGACGAGAGGATCGCGGCCCGCTCGACGACGTTCTTCAGCTCCCGAACGTTGCCGGGCCAACGCCGCCGCGTGAGCGCCTCGAGCACCTCGGGCCGCATCGCTCGGGCCCCCAGGCCGTTCTCTTCGGCGAACGCGTGGAGGAAGGCCTGCGCGAGCACCGGCACATCCTCGGGCCGCTCCTCGAGGGTCGGGACACGGAGCGGGAACACGGCGAGGCGAAAGAACAGGTCCTCGCGGAAGCGCCCCTCCGCCACCTCGCGCTCGAGGTCCTTGTTGGTCGCGGCGACCACGCGGACGTCGACCTCGAGCGTGCGCTCCGACCCGACGCGGCTGAGCTCGCCGGACTGCAAGACGCGCAACACCTTGGCCTGCGCGGCGTGGTCCATGTCGCCGATCTCGTCGAGGAACAAGGTCGCCCCGTGCGCGAGCTCGAACAGGCCGCGCTTCTTCTGCTCGGCGCCGGTGAAGGCACCGCGCTCGTGACCGAAGAGCTCGCTCTCGATGAGCTCGCGCGGGATCGCGGCGCAGTTGACCTTCACGAAGGGCTTGTCGCTCCGGGCAGAGAGCGCGTGGACCGCGCGGCTCACGAGCTCCTTGCCGGTGCCGCTCGGCCCGGTGATGAGGACGTTGGCCTTGGTCGGCGCGACCCGCGCGACGTCGTGGCGAAGCCGACGCATCGCGGGGCCCTCTCCCAACATCTCGCCGCGCCCCGTCGTCTCGCGGCGTAGCCGCTCGACCTCGCGGGCCAGAGTCGTCGCGCGCAACGCCGTACGGACGCTCGTCAAGATTCGCTCCCGGTGCAGGGGCTTCTCGAAGAAGTCGATCGCGCCGAGCTTCATCGCGCCGGCCGCCTCTTCGCCGGACGCATGCCCGCTCACCACGATCACCGGCAAATCGCGATTGAGTTCGTCGCGCCGCAGCTCCTTAAGCCAGTCGAGGCCGCTCTTTCCCGGCAGCATGAGGTCGAGCAAGACGAGGTCGACGGCCTCCTTGCCCTCGCCGACGACCCGCGAGGCCTCCTCGGCGCTCTCGGCCTCGAGGATGCGGTAGCCGCACGGCTCGAGGATGAGGCGCATCACGCGGCGGATGTTTCGCTCGTCGTCGACGACCAGGATCACGGATGGAGGGGCCGCATCGTCATGGACCGCCGCCTGAGACATGCCGGCGTTGTACCACGAGCCCCTTGTGCTAGCGTGCTCGCCGATGAGCCTCCCGGGCCGCCGCGTCGCGCACCTCGCGCTCTCCGCGTTGCTCCTCGCCGCGTGCGCGAAGCCGAAGGAGGTCGCCGACGTCGCGAGCCTCACCTACACCGAGGACGCGCGGGACGCCTACCTCGAGGCGATGGAGGCGTTCCGCGCTCAGACCTGGGAAGAGGCGCGCCTTCAGTTTCAGGAGGTCAAGCGCGTCTACGGCTTCAGCGCGTACGCCCGCCTGTCGGAGGTGCGGCTCGCGGACATCGAGTTCGAGCAAGGCAAGTACTCGGAGGCGCTCTCGGCCTACCGCGCCTTCGTGCGAGCGCACCGCAGCGACGAGAACGTCGACTACGCACGCTACCGAATCGCGAAGGGCTCCTACCTCGAGGTGAGCGACACGCCGCTCTTGCCGCCTGCAGAGGAGCGCGACCAGGGCACGACGGAAGACGCCTACCGAGAGCTCAAGGCCTACGTCGAGCGTTACCCGGACAGCCGCTACATGGTCGACGCGAAGTACATGCTCGACGTCGTGACGCAGCGCCTTGTGCGACACGAGCTCTTCGTCGCGCGCTACTACCTGAACGTGGACAACTTCGAGGCCGCGCTGCGGCGCATCGAGCGCTCGCTCGTCAAGTACGCGGGCTCGGGCCTCGACGCCGAGGCGCTCGTCCTCCAAGGCGAGACGCTGCTGAAGAAGCACGACCCGGACAAGGCGCGAGCGGCCTTCGAGAAGGTCGTCGCCGAACACCCGGGCCCCTTCGTCGAGGTCGCCCAGCGCTTCCTCGCCTCGATGAACGCGCGCAAAGCGGGCGGGGGATGAGCGCGGACCCAGGTCCCGACCACGGCCTGCGCTTCACGCTCGATCGGCGCCGAGGGGACACGACGGGCCCTTGCCGTTACTCAGGCAGCGTCCTCGGCAGCGACCTCGAGGTACGCCTCGAGGCGACGGTCGCGCTCGAGGGCGAGGACGTCAAGGTCGAGGTCGTCGGCGAGCCGGTGGTGGGAAGCCCCGAGGACGCCGCGCGCGTCGCGCGCGCCGCCATCCCGCTCCTGCGCACCGTCGTTCGGTCCGCGGTCGTCCGCGGCCAGACCCCGCCGCGGCGCATCCAGCGCTGGCGCGAGCGCTGAGACGCATCCAACGGGCGACGGCGGGAAGGAATTGACCAACGCGCCCGCGTGCTTCACTCTCCTCGGCCCGCCATGGCCGAACGAGTACCGATGACCCCGGAAGGGCAGCAGAAGCTGCGCGACGAGCTCCACCGCCTGAAGGAGGTGGAGATGCCCCAGGTCGTGCGTGACATCTCCACCGCTCGTGACCACGGTGACCTCAGCGAGAACGCGGAGTACCACGCCGCGAAGGAGCGCCAAGGCCTCATCCATGCGCGCACGCTCTACGTCGAGGACGTCTTGTCGCGCGCCGAGGTGATCGACCCTTCGAAGCTGAGCGGCCACACCGTCAAGTTCGGCGCCCACGTGCAGCTCCTCAACCTGGATACGGAGGAGCAGGCCGAGTACCAGATCGTCGGTCCCGAAGAGTCCGACATCAACGTCGGCCGCATCTCGATTTCGTCGCCGCTCGCGCGCGCCCTGATCGGAAAGCAGGCCGGTGACGAGGTGACCGTGCGGCTCCCCGCCGGAAACCGCACCTACGAGATCCAGGAAATCTCCTACCGCTAGACGAGTGGGCGGGCGGGAGCGATGAACGCGCGCGCGCCCGATGGGCTCAGGCGCTGGAGCGAGGCTTGGCTCTTCGCGGCAGCCGTCCTCGTCGTCGAGACGCTGGCGGTCGCCGCCGCCTCGCGCCGAGAGATCGCCGCCGGCTACGAGGTCTCGCTCGCGCTGAAGACGCTGCTGCCGCTCGCGATGCTGCTCGCGGTGCCGCTCGCGGTGCTGGGCGCGGCGCTCTCGCTCGCGGTCGAGCGGGCCGGTCGCCGCGAGGGCAGGGCCATGGGCGCGATGCTCGCCGCCGCCTGGTGCGGGGCCGTGGCGCTCGCGTGCTCGAGCGGGCGACAGCTCGCCGGCTCGAGACGCCCCGCGTTCGTCCTCGTCGCGCTGATGCTCGGGGCGCTAGCCGGATGGGTCGCGACCGGAGCTGCGACGCGCTCGCTCGCCGCGCTGCGGGGACGAAGCCGCGTCGCCGCGCTCGGTGCCATCGCGCTCGGCCTCGGTGCGCTGGAGCTCACGAACCTGCTCGTGTTGCCCCGATTGTATCCAGGCTTTCACCTGGGCCTCGGCGCGCTCACGCTCATGGTCGCGGGGCTCGGGGCCAACGCCCTCGGGGACGAGCCGACGCGCGTCTTCGCGACACCCAGGCGCGGGCTCTTGGCGACGCTCGTCGTCCTCCTGGCCGCGGCGGGCCTGGCGGCGGTCGCTCCTCAGAGCGTCTGCCTTCACGACAATTTGCGATGGATTTACCTCGAGCGCGCACCGCTCGTCGGGCGCGCCGTCGAGGTGGCGGCCGCGCTCGCGCCTCCGCCGCCGCTCGACGAGGCGCCGCTCGAGGTGCGCGATGGCCCCGACGACCACTCGCTCGAGCTCGGGAGCCGCGACGTGCTGCTCGTCACGATCGACGCGCTCCGCGCGGATCACGTCGGCGCCTACGGCTACGACCGCAAGACGACGCCTCGCCTCGACGCGCTCGCGCGAGACGGAGCGGTGTTCGAGGCGGCCTACACGGCGACGCCCCACACCTCGTACGCCATCGCTTCGCTGATGACCGGGAAATACATGCGACCCCTGCTGCTGCAGGGGCTCGGGGCAGACTCCGAGACGCTCGCCGAGGCGCTGCGTCGCTACGACTTCCGGACGGCCGCCTTCTACCCCCCGGCGGTGTTCTTCGTCGATCGCGAGCGCTTCACGTCGTTCGAGGAGCGCGGGCTCGGCTTCGAGTATCGAAAGGAGCAGTTTGCCGCCGCGAGTGACCGCGCGTCCGAGCTCGCCGCGTACCTGAAGACGCGAGCCACGACCGATCGCCTGTTCGTGTGGGTTCACCTGTTCGAGCCTCACGAGCCCTACGTCGCGCACCCCGAGCACGACTTCGGCGACCGCGCGCTCGATCGCTACGATTCCGAGATCGCAGCGGCGGACGCAGGCCTCGGTGCGATCGTAGACGCGATGCGCTCGGCGCGACCGAACACGCTCGTGGTGGTGACGGCCGATCACGGCGAGGAGTTCGGAGACCACGGCGGCCGCTACCACGGCACCAGCGTCTACGACGAGCAGGTCCGAGTGCCGCTTGTCGTGAACGCCCCTGGCCTCGTCGCGGCCGCGCGCGTGCGGGCCCCCACAGGCTTGACGGATATCATGCCAACCATCCTCGGCGCCGCGCGCATCCCGATCTCGCCGCGCGTGCGCGGACGGAGCCTCGGGGCGGCTCTCTCAGGGCAAGGGGAGGGCCCCGCTTCGGCCTTCAGCGAGACGGACGAGCAGACACTGTACGCGCGCGGCACCCTGCGACTCGTCTGCGCGCGCAAGATCGGCGCTTGCCGCCTCCACGACATCGCGAGCGACCCACGAGAGCTCGAGGATCTCGCGGGCGCGCGCCCGACCGAGCTCGCGAGCTTGAAGGCCGAGCAGCGTCGCCTCGTCGCGTCGCTCGGCCGCTACGAGGCAGGCGCCGACGAGGGCTGGCCGCACGCGCTCCGGCGAGGGCTCGCCGGCGACACCGACGCGGCCGAAGACGTAGCCACGCTGCTGGGGGACGCGGACGTTCGGATCCGACGCAAGGCGGCCGAGACGCTGTTCGAGCTTGCGGCGCCTCCCGTCGACGCGCGCGCCGCTCCGGCGGCCCCGACGACGGCGCGCGTGGCCTTCGGAGACGACGTCGCGGAGCCGCTCCGCCGTGCCCTCGCGAGCGACGAGGACGCAGTCGTGCGCCGATACGCAGCGCTCGCGCTGACGAGGCTGGGGCAGGGCGCACCGCTCGCCGTCGACCTCGCGCGCGGCGTCGACGCCGATGGCACGCCTGCTGGCGCCGGCGCAGAGCAGCTCACCTGGAAGCGGCTCGCCGCGCTCGCGCTCGCGGAGGGCGGAGACGCGCGAGGCGAGGGCACCCTCATCGGCTGGTGGAGCGCAGCCTTCCCAGAGGGAGAAGCCCCCGGCGAGGCGCTCTCCTTCGAGCGAAAGCGCCAGCTCGCCGCCGCCTTGGGCGCCCTCCGCTCGGAAGACGCGGTGACTCCGCTCACCCGCGGCCTCGCCGATGTTCGCCTTCGACGCTTCGTCGCTCGCGCCCTCGAGGCGATCGGCAAGGACGTCGCTCGCCCCGCGCTCGCCCGTGCCCTACGCGACGAGCCGTATCACGACGCCCGCTCGATCCTCGCCGGCGCGCTTGTGTCGCTCGGCGGACGGGGCGAGCTGGTCGCGCCGCTCGTGCGCTTCCTCGGCGTCCCGGATCCGATGCCCGACGGCCTGACGCTCGCCGAGCGTGCCGACGTGCTGTCGTGGATTGGCGGTCCGAGCACCGATGACCTCGCGAGGCTCGTCCGCTTCGCGACGAGCGGCGTCGCCGTCGCCGTGCGCGTCCCGGGTGAGGGGGAGGTCGACGGACAGGGGGCGAGGGTGGTCGTCCGAGCCCGCGCGCGTGATGGGAGGAGCGGTGAGGTGCGCGTCTCGGTGCGGTCGCGCACCGTCGAGGACCGAACCCGCCCCGTCCCGAAGGCGGCCCCGACCTTCGACCCCGAGCGCGGGGTGACGATCGCCATCTCGGGCGAGTCGCCGTCGGAGGTGCACGGGACGCTCCCACCGGGCGCTGCGATCCGGGCCGGAGACGCCCTCGACGTCGTCGTCTACGCCACGCAAAACGTCGAGGTGACGTCGCTTGCGCTCGTCCCGCTCCAGCCGGAGCTCGCGCCACCAACGCCGGCCTCGACCGACCCGTGACAGCACCGCCACCTGCGACTTGACGTGTGCGAGACGCTCGCACAGAGTCCGCCCGTGGCTCGAGACGAGAAACGCGACGAAGCGTCGGCGGAGGGCTCTGCCGACAACGAGACGAGCGGTGCGGAGCGCGAGGTCGAGGAGACCCAAGGGTCTGACGCGCAAGGCCCTGACGAGGCGGAGGACGACTCGTTCGGTCGCGGCCGCGCGCGCGCGGCCGCAAAGGCTCTCGGCGTCGCCGACGACGATGACGACCAAAACGAAGCGAGCGGCGAGACAGCCGAGTCCACCGACGCCGAGGGCAAGCCCAAGGCCCCCACGAACCGCGCCGAGCGTCGGCGCGCCCTCGCGCTGAAGCGCCGCACCGGCAAGGCGAGCGGCGACGAGACGCGCGACCGGAACGCCCGCAAGCGCCAGGAGCAACTTGACAAGCGTCAACGCGCAGCTTCGGGCGTCGCCGAAGATACGGGGGACGAACCCTCGAACGTCGGCCTCGCGGTCGACGACGCGCTCGCTCGCACCGGGGCCGCGGCAGGGCGCTGGTTCAAGAGCAACTGGCGCTGGATTCAGTGGGCGCTCGTGGCGGGGCTCTTCGGTGGCGTCGGCGCGCTCGTCTACGTTTGGCGCAGCGGTATGACCACCGCCGCGACCTCGGATCTCCTCGCGAGCGCGGTCGCGGCCGAGCAGGCCCGCGTGCTCCCGCCCGAGAAGGACAAGCGCACGGACGACGAGAAAAAGAAGAGCGATCGCGTCGTGTACGCCTCGTACGACGAGCGCGCCAAGGTCGCCCTCGAGCGCTACCAAAAGGTCGCGACCGCCGAGCCGAAGTCCGGCGCCGCGCTGCTTGCGAGGCTCGGGATCGCCGGGACCAAGCTCGATCGCCGCGAGTGGGACGAGGCCGTCATCGCCTACGAAGAGGTGCTGCGCTCGAAGCTCGCCGAGGTCGACGTCGACGTGAAGGGGCGGGCGCTCGAGGGCGTCGGCTTCGCCCACGAAGGCAAGAAGGACTACGACCGTGCGCTCGCGACCTTCGACAAGCTCGCCGAAGTGTCGGAGCCGATGTTCAAGGTCCTCGCGAAGTTTCATAAAGCCCGCGTGCTGGCCGCGAAGGGCGACAAGGACGGCGCGAAGAAGCTGCTCGAGGAGGCGCGCAAAGACATCGAGACGAACGAGCTCGAGGTGAAGCGAGTCTCCGGCGGCGGGATGAACCCCTACCAGGGTCTCCGAACCATGGTCGAGCAGGCCTTGAAGCGCATCGACCCGTCGGCGGTGCCGCCGCGCTTCATGCCGGGCGGCAAGGGCGGCCCGCAGATCACGCCCGAGCAAATTCAGCAGCTCCTCCAGCAGAAGGGTCTGACCCCGGGGATGCCGGGTCAGCCAGAGTGAAGCGCCCGATGGCGGTGGACACTCGCGGCTCGAGGCCATTCGTCGCGCGAGCCCGCCTTGCCCTTGCGGCGGGGCTGGCGCTCGCGACGGCAGCGTGTGACAAGCTCGGCGCGGTCGCGAAGCCCGAGGTCCCGCTGTGGGTCCACCATCCGGGCACCGCGCTCACGATCGAGTCGCGTCGAGAGCTCTCGACAAAGAAGCTCGACGCCGGCGAGCCCTTCGAGCGCGGCACCCCGACCATCGACGCGCCGCACCGTCGCGTCTTCGTAGGCTCGAGCGATCACGGCCTGTATGCGCTCTCGGCGACCACGCTCGCCACGCTCTGGCGCTTCGAGACGGGCGGCCGCGTCGAGGGGACTCCACTCTACGTCGAGCAAGAAGACGCGGTCTATTTCGGCTCGAACGACGGCGCCGTCTACAAGCTCCGAGCCGCCGACGGAAAGCTCGTCTGGCGCTTCTCGACGAACGGCGAGGTCCTCCGACGTCCTGTGCTCGTCGCCGACACGCTGTTCGCCATGAACGCCAACGACGCGCTCGTGGCGATCCACGCGATCACCGGCAAGCTCCGCTGGTTTCGCCAGCGCCCCTCGGCCGCCGGCATGGAAATCGCCGGCTATGCGGCCCCTGCGGTCCATGATGGGCTCGTGTACGCGGCGTTCTCCGACGGGCTGCTGCTCGCATACCGCCTCGAGGACGGGAGCGAAGCCTGGTCCGGCCCCGTCGACCTGAACGCCGAGGCCGAGCAGGCCGCCGTCCGTGGCGAGCTGCGCTACCTAGACGCCGACACGACCCCCGTGGTCGCGCCTCTCGGGGCCAACCCCGAGGGGCCGCGCGAGGCGCTGTTCGTCGCGAGCTACGAGGGCGGCGTCTTCGCGCTCGACCCCCGAACCGGCGGACAGCTCTGGCGCAACGACAAGGCCCTCGGGGTCACCGAGCTCGTCGCGTGGACCAGTGAGCGTCGCCCGACGCCCGGTTCCGGCGAGCCTCCCACGGCACGCACCGTCCTCGTCGCGTCCTCGGGCATGACCGGGCTCTGGGGCCTCGAGCCGTCCGACGGCCACGCCGAATGGCGCCGCGAGCTGCCGGCCGGCGGCGTCACGCCGGTCGTGCCTTGGAAGCAGGCGCTCCTCGTGGGGACGACGCGATATGGATTGTTTTTGATCCATCCGCTCGACGGCCGGGTGCTCGACGGAATCGCGGCCGGCGGGTCCTTTGCGGCGACCCCGGCCACGTACGGCACGCACGCCTTCGCGCTGTCGAACGAAGGCGTCTTGCTCGGCCTCGGCCTCGAGCCGCCGTCGCGGCGTCGCTGAGCCGCAGTGTCGCTGAGCCGCAGTGTCGCTGAGCCGCAGTGTCGCTGAGCCGCAGTGTCGCTGAGCCGCAGTGTCGCTGAGCCGCAGTGTCGCTGAGCCGCAGTGTCGCTGA
>Ga0194129_10004642_pt1 | contig 18096 bp, 22 predicted proteins | sample TA2KigCa35mmetaG_FD_150862 | JGI IMG/M metagenome (GOLD analysis project Ga0194129, IMG submission 150862) | Freshwater microbial communities from Lake Tanganyika, Tanzania - TA2015038 Kigoma Deep Cast 35m | ecosystem: Environmental > Aquatic > Freshwater > Lake | place: Tanzania: Lake...
TTTTATGTAATATTTATATATAATATTATATATATTATGTTTGTAGTCTTATATGCAAAGTATACTTCGTGTATAAAGGTGCACGTTATCTGCTTTTAATTAATCGGATAATAATAAATTAAAACAAGATTAAGCTACTTATAATATTATATATAATAGTTTTTATTATGTTAGCTAAAACTGTATTTAGTGAGTTCAGTGTTATACCTACTATATCACGAAATTTTTTATATTTAACTCGTCCTCTAAATAAAAATTTAATTAATACTACACATTTTGAGCAAGATAGAAATAACTTAACAAATTATGTTCAATATAATGTTTACAATGACGAATTACTTAATAGATCAAAACAAATACAAAGCTTTGTTTTTATTAAAGATTATACTAATAATGTTGCTCTACAAGAATATTGTAGATTGACAACTATTGATAAAATTAATTATCTAAATTATAGTTTAAAAATAGAAGAAAATATAAATTATATCAAACTAAATAATTTAAAAGAAATATATATAAGTCCTCATAACACTATACAATTAGATTTAGAATTTGATGAAATTGCATCTGTTAGTGATAATTTTTTTAAGAGTTTTAATAGTAATCAACAAGAAATATTAAAGAATATTACTAATAGACTAGAATAAATAAATTAATTAGAAATAATAAATTAATTAGAAATAATAAATTAATTAGAAATAATAAATTAATTAGAAATAATAAATTAATTAGAAATAATAAATTAATTAGAAATAATAAATTAATTAGAAATAATAACACACCAATTACCGTTATCATAATAATTTTTAATAATTTTTCCTCCAGCCTCTATTACTTCTTGTTCTAACTCTTTCTCTTTATAAACGTGATAAAATCTATAATAAACACCAGTTGACTTTGAATGAAATGGTACTAAAGTATCTTGTTCTGTAAATTTACGAATAGTTCCCTCAGGTTGTTCAAATGCCCATACATATATTAATATATTATTTTTAGTTATTCTTAAAAGTTCTTTGATTGCTTTTATTCTATCTTGTCTATCTTTGAAATGATGTATAACTGCAATACAAATACTGTTATCTAGAATTTTATCTGTAAATGGAATATTTAAAATAGAACCATTAACAACTTCTAGTTTTTTTTCTTGACAAATTTTTATAAATTCCTCACTAACATCTAAACCTATAAATCTAACATCTTTTCTATGTAACATATTTTTACCGTTACCTGAACCAATATCACCATTAAAAGAATTTGATGGTAAATTATCTATAAAATCACCAACTTGTGGCCACACTTTGTAGCGTGTTCTAGAAAATTCTTTAGAAATATTGTTATAAACAGTTTTAATGTCCATAACTCATTTATTAAATAAGTAAATATATATATTTAATAAATCAATTTTTTATAAAAAAATCTTGTAATAATTTTTATGATAATTCTTGAATAAAATTAATTACTTTATCTTTTAATTTAACATAATCAAAACTTGTATTTACACCACAATATCTACAGACTACTGGTTTTAAATTATTTGTTTCAATTAATTTATCTATTTTTGCAATTATTTTATCTGCTGATTTTAGAATTCTATTGTTAATATCTGTTTTAAACTGTTCAAACTCTGGATTTATATTTTTAATTTGTTCACATAGTGCATAATTAAGAGAATTATATTCAACATAATAATTGTATGCTGTTTTTTCTATTTCACTACTTGTTTCATAGCCTGGTTCGTTTATAAGAGGATATTCGTTCATAACTAAACCTAGAATTGACATAATAACAGTTGTAATGTTCATAATTGAAGACCACCCTGGTCCTTGCCATGTTCCTAAAATTGATAAACATATCTTACCGTTAACATAAAGATTTGGATTAAATCTTGTTTGACCATCACTCGTAATAAAAGTTCCTTTTGGTGATGTATGTGGATATGTTTCTGGTATCTCTAGTTTAAAAAAGAAAGGACAAAATTCATACGGTGTTTGTTCTGCTCCAAATATAACAACATATATTACTTTGATATTATCTTCATCAACACTAACAAAAATACCTTGTTTTTCTAGTTCTTCTTTAGAAGCAATTAATTTTTTAATTTCGTTATTAATACGTTTCATAAATAGTTGACTAGATGAAGCCATTTTAATAAATAATTTAATATTAAATCGATATAGCCTAAATAAATCAATTTTTTATATTATTATCATATTATTTCGAAGATAGTCTTCATAACCTCTTGTTATTTTCATATATTTTTCTTTACATATTTTATTTGTTTCTATTTGATCTTGTTCTAATAATTTATCATATTTATCAATTATATTATTATATTTACTAACTTTATCATTGTTATTTTTTAGTTTATATTTTATTAATTTCTTTCTTGAAATATCTACTTTATTTTTAATATTACAAAACTTATTATGAGAATCACTTAATTGTTTTCTAAAATTATAGACTTCTTCATATAAATTTTGTGAGTTATTTATTAGTTTATAATCTTTTAATATTCTGTTATAATACAAAAATTTTATAAAAAATAAAAAACTTTTAACTAAAACATAATAGTCTACTTCTTCGTTGTTAACGTATAATTCTTCTAAAATATAAGCTGTATTTATATTACTTTGTTCTCTTTTTGTTTCACTCTTAAAGAACATTAAATTAGAGGATCTAAATTTTTTATAAATAATTTCAATATAATAATAACTATAATTATCTTTAGATAAATCTAATTCTTGTCCATAATAATTTTTCTTACCATCTATTATTTCTTTAAGAGACCATTGTGAATATATATTTTTTTTAAGAAAAGTTTTTAATTTTAAATAACTTGTTAAAGTTTTCTTAGATAAATAATCTTCATATAATTCTTTTACTTCGTTTGATATATCATCTGGTAATTTATTAATTATTGGTAATATTACTTCTTTTATTCCGACATTTATAATATCTAAAACACCATTTAAATAACCTAAACTATCGTATATTTCTTTTATAAATTTATGAGGAATATCAAAGTAACTAGTAATTAAGTGATACTGTTTTTTCTTTTTTTTTAACTCTTTTATAAAATCTTGAAATTGTTCTAGTTTTATTCTTGATATATCTTGGTTCATATCTAGATCACACGCTTTATCTTTTCCAAATTTTGCATAAGTTCCAACTGTATTAATTTTAATATTAGGAATAGTTAATACTTTTGTAACATCTTTATAATATTCATCATTATCTAGATTTATAAAGCTTGGTTTTAAAAATTGTTTCATATATTATTATAAAATAATAAAAACTGAAAATATAAGGATTTAATTATTAACTCTTATATTACTTGTATTACATATTATGGCTGAATATAAAATAATAGATAATCGTTATCCTCATAATTTTAAAATAAGTAAAACTTCAGAGTACTTTATTAAGTCATATTGTTATATAAAAGATGGTGAAAGAGTACCCGAGTTAACTGAAACTCTTGCTGGTAGAGTTATAGATATTCGTGAAGCCAGTGCAAAACTAGTTTTTATGACTATTTATTCAGATATGTGTAAATTACAATTTGTATTTTCACGTGAATTTTATAAAGTACCTGAAAATTTTATCAAAGATGTTAAATCTATTAATAGAGGTGATATTATTGGTGTAACTGGATTTGTAGGTAAAACTAAACACGGCGAACTAAGTTTATTTGTTAAAGATTTTATTGTTTTAACACCTTGTTTAACAGTACTTCCTAAAACTTATTTTGGTGTTACAGAAAATAATAGTAGATTTCTAGAAATGATTGTCAATCAGGAAATCGCACCAACTCTTAAATTAAAATCTAAAGTTATTAAGTTTATTAGAAACTTTTTAGATAAACTTGATTTTACTGAAGTAACAACACCTATTCTTCAAAATAAAGCGGGTGGTGCAAATGCTAAACCATTTAAAACACATCATAATGATTTAAATACAGATATGGTTTTAAGAATTGCACCTGAGTTATATCTAAAACAATTAGTTGTTGGTGGTATGGATAGAGTATATGAAATAGGACAACAATTTAGAAATGAATCAATTGATAGAACTCACAATCCTGAATTCTTATCACTTGAATTTTATATGGCTTATACTGATTATAATGATCTAATGAATATTGCAGAGGAATTACTATCAACACTTGTATTTAATATTAAAAATTCATATAAAATAGAATATTTTAACAACGAACAAAATAAATTAGTTACAATTGATTTTACACCACCATTTAAAAGAATAGATTATATGTCTGAACTTGAAAAACATATTGGTAAATTTCCAGAAGATTACAGTTCAAATGATATGTTTGAATTTTTAAAACAAAGTTGTCAAAAATATAATGTAGAATGTTCTCATCCGATGACTATTCCTAGAATGCTAGATAAATTAGCTGGTCATTTTATTGAACCTCAGTGTTTAAATCCAACTTTCCTAATTAATCATCCAATCATTATGTCTCCACTTGCAAAATGGCATCGTGATGATTACCGATTAACTGAACGTTTTGAACTATTTACAAATTATTTTGAACTTTGTAATGCATACACCGAACTAAACGAACCAGAAATTCAAAGAAAAACTTTTGAAAAACAAATGGAAGATAAAAAAAATGGAGATGAAGAAGCACAAGAAATAGATGATGAATTTATTTCTGCACTAGAAATGGGATTACCACCAACTGGTGGATTTGGATTAGGAATTGAACGACTTGTTATGTTACTCGCGAATAAGCAATTCATTAAAGATGTTATTTCTTTTCCTGCTCATCGTGTTTAATTAATTTAATATATTTATTTATATATTTCCCCATATTTTCTTGTATTGCTTTGGATGAAAACTTATCATCACTTTTACAAGTAAAATTATTATAAAAATAACTTGTTGGATCTACTTCTAGTTCATTTGCATATATTCTTACAGGTGTATCAAAACCTTTTATATTAATTGCATATTCGTCTATAAATTGTGGGTCAACTGCATAACTAACATCTATTCTAATTAATATAGGTGGTCTTTTCTCTTTCCAAATTAACGGTATATAATCTTTAAACAGTTTTTTTGCAAATTTAACTATTTCATTATGTAATGGTAGATTTGTATCTGAGTTATCATCAAAATTATCTTTTAATTTATCTTGTACACATACATTTGGTAACTCATCACCTGTTGCAATATATCTTGCAACTCCGTTGTGGAAAAATACTCTTAATTCATTAGATCTTTTTGTAACTATTTTATTGAAACCTTGTACTATATAATATCTATCTATTCCTCTATCTTGAAATATTGCATTTGAACCAACTCCAAAAAACTTTTTATAATTAAGTGTTTTTGCTTTTTCTTCAAATTGCTTAAAATCGGTTATAGTTTCTCTATTAAATATTTTAACTTGTTTACCTTCATATGAGTAACCCTTTTTAACTACTACTTTATTAAAAGTTTTCCACATACTAGTTACAGTTTCATATAATTTATTAATTATTTTAGTTTCGTCAGTTTTTGGATTATAATTATTAAAATTAAGAACTACTGTATGGGGAAGTGATGCATATGGTAATTTATCAACCAATGTTTTATAATATTTTTTACCTCCAAAATTATCTATTATATTTACTTGAGGATAAAGATAAACACCTTTATTTATTAAATCTTTTAAATAATTATGCATTTGTAATATTGTTTTATTATTAAGATTAGAATCAGAAAGAACATCTTGAAAAAGAAAAATAGCTTTTATATTTTCAGGTTTTATTTCTTGAACTGTCTTTAGTAACTCTCCTGGATTTTTAATAATTTTGATGTTATAATATTTACTTTGTGTAATTTTATTTAGTAGATAAGTTGCTTCTGTAAATTTAGGTTGATCTGGTTTAAAAAACCAATATTCTTCTCCTAAAATTATTATTGTTTTCATTATATTATATATATAAATAAAATATAATTAATTTATTGAAAAGGACAACTATTACGACAATAAGGACATAAACAACCACCGTGTCTTCTAAATGGACAGTGTTTTCTACAATAAGAACAAGATTCTCTACAAGTATCTGCATCTTCTACATCATCACCTGTATCTACTGTCATTTTTTCTTTTAAGTTTAATACTAATGCAACTATAATACCGACTACTATTATTAATATAATAAAAGCAACTAGTTTATTATTTTTAACTAAGTCTATTAATTTTCTTAACATGATTAATATAATATATATTTATATAAAAATATTATTTACAGTTATATTTGTTACAGATACATATTTTATATTATAGTTTCCACCTTGATTTCCACAAATACCCGAATTTATAATAACACTAGATTTGATTCCATTTAAAGTTTGTTTATTAATAGTTTTTATTTTTTTACAATTATTACTAATACACTGATTATCTTCGTCACACTCTTTTTCATCCCCTTTTTTTTCCAAACATATACAATTTAAATTTGTGTCTGTACCAATATATTGATGTTCATTACATTGTTTAGAACATATATTCTGCTTAATCCTCCCCCCAATCATAACACCAACATTTTTATTAACGTTATCATAACTTATTACTTTACAATCTAAACCGTTATAATTACCGTGTACATCAATATCTAACCCTTTAATAAATTTAATTAAATTACTGGCTTCTCTTGTAGAAAAATTTAACATTTGTATATAATTTTATAAAATAAAAAAATTATATATTGTCAAAATCTATATCATCTAAATCTTCACTAATTTTATCTTTTTCTAATTTATCATTATTATCAACTTTATTAATAATTATATTATTAACTTCATTATTAATTTTACTATTAATTTTATTATTAATTTTATTAATTATTCTAATACCATTCTCATTTATTTCGTCTATATTCCCACAAGCTAAACATTTGTTATAATTATCTTTTTTGTCATTTATATTTTCTGTTTCAGGACATTTACATTTACTACAAAGTATAAACTTATTAACATATATAAATATAGCTTCTTGTAATTTATTTTGATTTATAGATGCAGAAGTTATTAAGCTGTTATTTTTATAACTCCAACTTGTATGAAAGTGTTTATTTAAAAATTTCTTCAAACTATTTATATCTCTATTTATATATTTGGGTTTCATTATATCATCTATGTTTGTAAATGCATAAAAAGCACCTTGACGAACAATTATAGCACAAGGCATTTTATATCTGTAAAAATTATCAGTTAAATCACCGTTCATATTTATTAGTTTCTTACTCATTAATTATATTTATAAACTATGTTTTAATATACTATATAAAAATTGAAATTATTAAATATTTAATATATATATATATAATATTAGAACTATGAGTTTTATACCTAAAAAGAAGGATTTGAAAATCCTAAACGACTTACAAGTCAAAGAAACCAACGGTTTCATCGGCATTTTACAAAAATTAAATGCTGATTTTTCCAAAAGAAATGATTTGGAAAAGAAAATAACAGAAAAAATTAATATGGAAGTAAAAAGTAGTATGGACATCGATGAAGTACTTATGAAATATAATGAAAATAACGATATAGATTCATTAAATTTTACTATGGATTGTGGTGATGAAACCATAACTATAGCAACAAGACGTAAAGATGTTTCTGAACCAGTTATTAATGTAAAAAAAGCAAGTGGTATGTCAATTGAACATGCGGTTGATGCCGACAGCTTTCAACAAGATTGTCTTTGCGAGTGATTTCTATAAGTTTAACTTGTATCTAATTATTTTTTCTTTATTTCCACCTATAAAATCAATATTTGCTAATCCTGGCACAACTGGTAGTCGTCTAACACCTGGCACACCACGATTAATTAAATTAATTAATTGTACTATATGATTTCCAACATTAACAATTAAAAGTAGTAATTCTCTATAATTACGTTTAATATTATTAACTATATTATTATATTGAGTTGAATCAGTATATGATTCCCAATAATATAAATTACGAGAATAATTTAGTGTATTTATTATACTTATATCTGTCTCATTGTATAACTTACTAAAAAGAATTAGACAAAGTAATATATTTTTAACACTATGATATTTCGGTATTATATATATAATATTTTCTATATCTATGTCCATTTTTTTATTAACTATATCATCAATAATACGTTGACAATAAGTATTGTCGGCTGGTGTTATGGGAACACCATTTGTTTCTACAACAAACTTAGTTATTTCATTGTAAGGATAAGCACCTCCTCCGTTGATATAGTCAAGTAAACTATCTGATAATCTTATTACTTCTGAAAATATTGTTATATTATCGTTATTATTATTTTCTATGTCATTTATTTTAGCATCTAATATGCCTAAAAATAATAATCTAATTACTCTTTTTTTATATTTACTATCCATCCATGGTTGACTTGATATATTTTGAGAAAATAAAACATATATTAAATCTTCATATAAATCATTAATACTGTATGAAGGTATTGTAACAGTCGTTCTTAAAGCTCCTGCTATTGGATTATAATTGATCCTTAAATTAGTTGGTTTACTACCATACAAATGTTTTGAAAATAAATATTTAGAATAATCATTATATCTAGGTATAGATATATCAATAAATTCAGATGGAATTTGCATATTGAGTTCTTTATCATTTTTTTCAATAAATCCTCCATTTAATACAACATTAAATTTGATTCTAATTAAGTCAAATATAGATGAATATTTATAATTTCTAGTTTTATTTATAATATTATTATATGTGATATAATGAAAATTATTAGGAATAGCTAATGAAATTATTTTTTGTTGAATGTCTCCACTGTTATTTGCATATACTAATACATTATTATTTGGAATTATTACAAAATTATTTAGTTGTGGTGTAGCACCATTTTTTTGTTTATATTTATATTTATTAATAGTTAATTTATTAACGTTATTAAAGACTTCATATTTATCGTTATATAGTGAATTACCAGCAGGAACATTATACCCTATAACTAAATTATTTTTTAATGCATTTATTTTTACTTGTGTGTAAAACTCTGACTGTATCACGTTATTTTTCTTTCTATCGAGAATATTATTAATATCTAATAATATTTTTTCTAAAATTAAATTTATTTTATCTGGGTATCCAACAGGTTCAATCATTAAATTAAATTTAATACCAAATTTGTTATTGATATATTTGAATAAAGTTAATATTTTATATTGTAATATTAATCTGTCTAACGATTTTCGCCAATTATTAACAGCATAAATAATATTATTTTTAGTTTGTATTAATAATTGTATACTCTGAACTATAACATTAATAACAATTGGGTGTGCTCTTTGTAGTGTACCAGTATGATCTAGTGTAACTAAATCATTGTGAATATATGTTTTAAATATATCAAAAATATTTATCCAAGTGTCTTGCGTAAGAGTAGATTGTAAGAATGATAATATATTATTCTCTTCATATTGTGTATTAATTTCAATATTTGTATACGAGTAATTACTACGTAATGCTACATTATTTATATTACTTTCTGAATATAATTTATTGAAAAAGTCTGTTATATATTTAAAACTATCCACTAATATATTTTTACAAATAGAATGTAATAATATATAACGTGAATTATCATTTGTTAATATATAAAGTGAGTAATCTACGTCACTTACTTTAAAATTATTTGATAAATAAGTTACAAAATTACCTATATTTTCTTGGTTACAAACTGGATTAAATGGATTTGAGCAAGGTAAGTAATTATTTACTCCTAAAGAATTAGCTAGAGGAGTCCCATTAATTGCAGGAGTAAAATTTAAAAATTTTTCAAAATATATATTCATGATATTTCCACCTTTAAATATTAAATAAACTTTCTCGTCATCAAACATAGGCTTTTGATTTAAATTTATTAATTCACTATCTATTCTAACTTGAAGTTGTGTATTAATATAATTATATGTAAAATCAACAAATGTATTTTTTGCATGTGTTAATTGTGCAGAACCTGTTAAAAATGAACGTGTAAAACAATCAGTCGTTATATCTCTATATTCTCTTACTTTATTTATTTCGTATATAGAAGTCTCGTTGTCATAATGTGTCATCGCATGATTAAATGTTAATTGATTCATAGTGTTTTCCATATATATATATATATATATATATATAATATTTATTATATTATATATATAATATTTATTATATTATAAATAATACTACAAAATAATACTACAAAATAATACTAAAAAATAATACTACAAAATAATACTACAAAATAATACTAGTATGTATAACTATTATTTTTAAAGTCTTATGAATTATACATTTATTTACACTACAATATACAATCAACCTTATATACATTCGTAAATTTTATTTCTTTAGAATTAAATTAAGTATAATTCATATAAAAATTGATGAAATAATATATTAAAAATATAGGATTTATATTATTATTATATTATGAACAGTCAAACAATTAAAGTATATTTATGTCAACAAAAAAGTTTCACTTATGAATGTAAAATGTTTAATAATCTTCTAGAGGCAGATAATTATTATTATAATAATATTGCTAATAATAAAGATAATACAAACTCACAAACATATATGCTTCCTATTTGTAAATTTACTCCTAAATTTATGCATAATTTTATTATTAAATATAAAATTTTTAAACAACATAAACTAAGCATAAAGTGATAGTCTTAATTCCTGTATTATAAATTCCATATTATCATAATTAAATTTAATAAATTCTAATAGTTTCTCTGTAAATAAATTATCAATATGTCTTATTTCTAACACTTGATAATATATATCTGGTGCATATATTTTAACAAATTGTATAAAATTATACAAAAATATCTGATCTTTCTTTTTTAACATTTTATTAAAATCATATAAATATATGTTTGTTAAAATATACTTTATTTTATTATATAATATATTATCATTCTCTTTTACAAATTTAATTAATCTAAACGGAAGTTTTTTTATATCTATCTTATTTTTTTTTATTTCTCTTGCATTATAATATCCGTTCAAACAATAATCTTCTATAAACCAAAGTAAGTCAGTGTTATATTTAAAATTATATTTATAAGCTTTTTTATCTTTACTCATATTTTTATTTGTTATAAAACCATAATCTATTAAACTAAATATATAACCGTAAGTAGGTATATTATAAGTTTTCTTATTAACAGTTATTTTTACATAACTATTTTTATCAACTTCTTTATAACAAATATTTGCAGGATGAATATCTTGATGTATCCACCCTTTTTTTCTCATTAAATATATTGCATATAATATTTGTATTAATAAACTCATTCTTTCTCTTTCATCTAAATTTATAGAACTAATATTTCCATCTTTTAATTCAAGACATAAATATGCACAACTTTTACTTTTATCTAAATTAATAGTTTCTTTATCAGTAAATATTCTATCTTGTTTAAAATTACAATCACTTACTATTTCATAATCTATTAATTTAGTAAAAAAAATCTGATCTTTCTTATTAAGTTTATTAATAAATTTATAAAATTCTAATTCTCTCCATATAGAAATTTTTAGATCTTTCTTAATATCTTTATCTAAGATTTTTTGTATTTTTAATGCATAATATTTATCTTTATAACTAACTTTATAAGTTGTTCCATAAACTCCTTTACCAATTTCAGATATTATTTTATATTTATATTGTATAGATGTCATTATATGATAACGTAATAAAATATAAAAAAATAATAACTATTTTATTAGTATTAATAGTTTTACAAATTATTTTATTATCAGTTGATTTATTTTCAGCTATATATAAATATTTTCTATTAGAAGAACTAGATTTATTAGATAGGTATGGTAAGAATAGTTGGGTTATTATTACAGGCGGTTCAAGTGGACAAGGAAGAGACTTTGCACTAGCTTTTGCTAAAAGAAAATTTAATATTTTATTAATTGGTTCAAAAAGAAGTGATAAAACTAAAGATTTAATAAATAATTTATATCCGAGTGTTCAAGTTGATATAATTTATAAAGATTTTTCAAAAGCTTTCGAAGAAGAATTCTTTAAAGATATAGAAGAAAAAGTTAAAAATATAGATGTAAGTTTACTAATAAATAATGTTGGTAATAGAGTTGGCTGGAAACCTTACCACGAAATGCCTACTAGTTATATTAATGGTAGTATTGCAACAGGAACAATTGTTCAAGCTAGGTTAACACAAATAGTTATACCTGTATTTTTAAAGAGAAAAGAAAGAAATCTTAAAAGTGGTTTAATTAATATGACCGCTCAATGTCTACATCCTAATTATTTATTAGGTATTACAACTAGTAACGAAATATCTGTACCGTATCTAAGTGTTTACGAAGGTGCAAACGCTTTTGGATTTTATCACGGTAGTTCTATTTATAAAGAATATAAAAATGACTTCGATATGCTAAATATTATGCCTGGAGCTGTTGTAACTGATAATACTGATTATTTAAGAGATACTATATTTAGCGTTAAAAGTGATATATTTGTTAATAATATTATAAAAATGTTGGGTAATGTTAACGGTAATACTTGTGGATATTGGGGACATGCTTTTTCACCAGTTATTATAAATATATTTCCATTCTTAAAAGATAAAATATTAGAAAAAGTTGGATTGACTATTGCAAGTGATTTTATGAAAAATAATAATAAAAATAAATATAATTTAACTTAAAAGACTAATAATCTTACCCGATGTTATTTTTCTAACTTGTTTTAAGAATTTTTCTCTATCTTCTATTTCTATTTCTTTAATCTTAATATATTCATCTACAGCATCTTCAACAACACCACAAATAATTTTACTTTTATTATTTTCTTCATCTGGATATTTTGATTTATATGCATTTATTCTATTTTCATTTATATAATTATCTTGAATATCTCTTACTTGTTCTATAATAGTTGTATCAATCTGTACTTTTATTTGGGTTACTTCAGAAAAAGTTGGTGACTTTAATTTTATAATCGGAACTATTAATTCACCTAATTTATGATTACTATCGCTTAATATTATTCTACTATTTTTACGAATAATATATCCTTCAGCAAAATTATTTTCTATTTCAGGTAAATTGTAATAAGAATATATAGTACTTTTAAAAGTTGGATTAAGTTTTAACATATCTTGTAGTGAACCTTCATATAAAATGTTTATATTTTTTAATTTAGTATCTTTTAATATATCTGTAACTTCTTGATGTGAAAGATAAAAATCATAATAATCGTTACTATTTGTTTGTACTCTTATATCAAATACTAAAAAATTATTATCTGGTGTATAATTAACTCCTTTTTGTATCTTTCTATAATTACTTTTTTTAACATCTATGTGGTCATAAATACCACCAAATAATTCACAAAAAATTTGCATATTTTGTACTGTTGGTATTAATATTTTTACTTTATCTTTTATATTATATATATCTTGTTTCATAGATAATATTAACTGATGTGTACCAAAAAAATCAGTATTGTCAATTGTTCCGATTCTCTGTGAACGAGATGAACAGTATATATTTGTATTATCTTCTGTATCATAATTTATTTGAAAACTAAAGTTAGAACCATGAATTTTCTCTAAAGCAATAAACTGTTCTTTATCAAAATGTTTTATAATATTTTTAATAAATTTTTCATTGTAATGGTTTTCAATTGAAGAATAAGATTTATGTGTCATTTATTATTTATTATTTATTATTTATTAATAAATTAAAAATAAATAATAAACTAATCAATTTTTTATATTTTTTTAAGTTCTTGTTGTTTGTGCTTGTGTTGTTTGTGCTTGTGTTGTTTGTGCTTGTGTTGTTTGTGCTTGTATTGTTTGTGCTTGTATTGTTTGTGCTTGTGTTGTTTGTGCTTGTGTTGTTTGTGCTTGTGTTGTTTGTGCTTGTGTTGTTTGTGCTTGTGTTGTTTGTGCTTGTGTTGTTATTACTTCTTTTTGTTTATTAGCAAGATTTATTAATTCATAATTATTCATATCAAAGTCTATACGTTCTCCAGAAGATAATATTGCTTTATTTTCTTTATGTGAATAACAAGGTCTCCCTGTTTTAATTGATCTAGATATTTTTATGTTTACTTTAATTAATTCTGTAACATTATATATAATCAATAAAATAAAGATAAATATAAGAAGAATTACTACTATAAATCCACCAGTTACTTTTCTTTCATCTCGTATATAAGTTTTATATGCAAGTATTATAAATATTATAGTAAATATTGATGTTAATATAATAAAAGAATACTTATAAGCTTTTGTTAATTTCGGATCTTCTATTGATTTATCAAAATAATATTCTTGATTATCATATTCTACATTACACTTATTAATATCCATATAATATAATATAATATAAAATTAATTTATTCATATTATTTATATGCTCGATATATATAATTTATTAATTGTTGTTTTAATAATATTACTAATTATTGTATTGTACAAAGATAATAATATGAATAATAATTATTCAAAAATAACACAACCTGATATTAAAATGGAAAGTAATATAACTAATATAAATAATAATAATTTAGAAGCAAAAACTAAAAATAAAACAGAAACTAAAACAGAAGATATGTTATTAGGATTAGGCGATAATAATAATACTAATAATAATATTAATAATAATACTAATAATAATATTAATAATAATATTAATAATAATATTAATAATAATATTAATAATAATATTAATAATAATATTAATAATAATATTAATAATAATATTAATAATAATATTAATAATAACAATTTAGAAGGAACTTATTTTAGTCCTTATCATGTATCTTATTCTTCTTTTTATTATGATCATAATAAAGATGTTAACAAAGACGTTTATTATAATATAAACTGGATGTATAATCCTTGGATTGTAAGTAAAAAATATATATAATAATATATATGATAGAAATAGTTGTTTTAATATTAGTAATATTAGTTTTTAGTTTAATTTATTATAAAGAAACTAGAAATAATAAAGTTGATAGTGATGATAAAGATAAAGTTGATGATAATAAAGATAATACATATGAAGTACGCGAAGAATTAATTATAAATAGACCATATTCTTATTTTTATCCAGATGTTTATTATCCTTATTATTATCCTAATTACTACTATGTTCCTTATGTACCAATTAGTTACGATTATCCATTATATTCAACATCTTATATAATTGATTATGATGATTATAATTATGGTTATAGACCACGAAGACATTATAGAACTGGTGAACACAATAGAAAAAGAGATAAAACTAGTGATCCAAAAATTAAAAGAATGATAGATAGTAAAAGAGATAGTAAGAGAGATAATAAAAGAATTAAAACAAAATAAATATATAAACTAATATAAAATAATATAAACTAATATAAACTAAATAAACCAATACAAACAGAAATATATCCAAATAATATAGCCATATTTATTTTAGAATATATATTATTAATGTATGTTTTAAATATATTATTTTTTTCTTTCTCTATATCTAATTCTTTTTTATACTTGTCTATTTCAATACGATTTTTAGTTAATATATTTAAATTTTCAAACAATACTTTATCTACATCTATTAAGTTTTTATTTTTTTCATCTAACATAACTTTTAATAGACTAATTAGACCATCTCTATTTTTAATTTCAATATCAATAGTATCTTCTAATTCATCAATAATATCTATCATTTTAGTCATAATAATTATAATATATAAAATAATTTATATGAGTTGTGATTAATTAAAAAAATCAATTTTTTAAATATCAGTCTAAAGCCTACTCATACGTGTTTAAAATAACATTTTTTAATAAATATAAATATTAATGGAAGTATTAAGTCATTCTAATGATTTTAATGAAACTATTAAACTTGCACAAGATTTATCTGGCTATTATGATAATAGTCATGAGATTATTTTTCATTGTTATTGGAATGGTAATTTAAATGAAAAACATTTACTATCTATAAAATCATGCTATTATTTTAATATTTTAAATAGAACAAATAGAAGAATAATATTATGGATTGAAAATGTAAAAAATAAAAGAGATGATTATATTTACCAAGAAATATTAAAATATGTTGAAATTAAAAATTTTAATTTAAAAGATGAATTAAAAGATACTTTCTTAGAGAATGTTAGTTTTAACTATAATCCTATAATATCTTTCTTTTCAGATATAGTAAGATATTTATTATTATATAAATATGGAGGTTGTTGGTTTGATTTAGATATATTTTTTTTAAGAAGTTTAGATCCAATATTTTATAATTATAACAATAAAATTATTGTTTATAAATGGGGAACAGATAATCATCCTAATGGTGCAATATTTATATCATTAAAATCTAATGATGAAAAAATGAAACATAATATAGAATTTATAATTAATAGAAATAGAGGATGGGGATTTCAAGAATCTAACTTAACGTTTGATTTACCTATGAAATTTTTTGTGTTACCAAATAGTTGGTTTGATGCTGGTTGGGCACCTAATATTTATAATTTAGGTTATGGTACATTTTTTAAATATATTAATAACGAATATAATTTAAAAGATTTTTTTCCAGGTGCATTTTGTTTCCATTGGCATAACAAATGGAATAATACTGTCGAAATTGGTTCTCAATTTGATATCTTAGAAAAAGAACTAAAGAAATTATTATAAACTAAAAATTGATAATAATATATTATATAATATATATTTAATAAATAATAATTATGGAATTTACTGAAGTATTACTTAACGGTTGCTATGGTGGTTTTGGTTTTAGTGAATTAGCTAAAGAAGAATATAAAAAAATTAGTTCTAACAAAAAAATAAGCTATTTTAGAGATATTAGAACAGATCCAAAAATGATTAATATTGTTAAAAAATTTGGTAAATTTGCAAATGGTGAATATAGTAAAATATATATTGAAAAAATTAATAGTAAATTAATTAATTACTTCACTATTCATGAGTATGATGGTCAAGAAAGTCTAGATATTAATATTGAAAAATATATATTAGATAGAATAAACTATATTATTTCTCAAGATATAAACTCTGATATTAAGATTATAAAAATAAAAGAAATAATAAATGAACAAATTATAATATCCCCAGATGAACTTCAGATGGAATAATAATATTTTTATCTTTACATAAGTCTTTTAATTCATCATAATATTTATATTTTATATCCATTCTATCATTAAAATCTATTTTTTTTAATTTTTTAGGTAATTTCTCTATTTTTACATTATAATTTCTAAAAATACCGATATGTTCTACACTGTCTGGTAAGTTATTTAAATTTACATCTTTTAATCTAGAATTTTCTAAAATAATAGTAGTTAAACTGTTTGGTAAATTATCTAATTTACAATTAATTTTTGCTCCTAATTTTAAAACTTTTAGATTCTCAGGTAAATCATCAAAGTCAAAATCATAATCTCCATATATCATTAATGTTTCTAAATTAGGTGGTAAGTTCATTTTTGTTAACGGATTAATTACTTTTATATACAGCTGTAAAAGTTTTAAGTTTGATGGAAGTTTATTAATTGTTACACTTTGATTTGTATTATGATTACTTATACGTAAATTAATTATATTCTCTGGTAAATTATTTATTAAATATTCTAATTTATTATTAAAATCCATATTATAACCAGAATAACATATTTCCAAATTTTCTATTTTTTTAATTTTTTCTATTAATTCATAAATTTTATAATTATATTTAACATGTTTTAATTCATAATCATCTATTATACTTTTAGTAATATATGATAAGCCTATAAAATGTATACCTTTTCTACGGTATCGATTATGACATACTTCTGAAAATTCTACACCTTCTATTATTTCATCCATTAAATTACTATTATATTATTGTTATGTTTATGTTATATAATTATCAATTTTTATAAAAAAATGATATTAAGATTTTTATAAAAAATGATATTAAGATTTTTATAAAAAATGATATTAAGATTTTTATAAAAAATGATATTAAGATTTTTATAAAAAATGATATTAAGATTTTTAT
>Ga0194129_10004649_pt1 | contig 18076 bp, 12 predicted proteins | sample TA2KigCa35mmetaG_FD_150862 | JGI IMG/M metagenome (GOLD analysis project Ga0194129, IMG submission 150862) | Freshwater microbial communities from Lake Tanganyika, Tanzania - TA2015038 Kigoma Deep Cast 35m | ecosystem: Environmental > Aquatic > Freshwater > Lake | place: Tanzania: Lake...
TGGCCGAGGTGGCCGGCGCCATGGGCCAGCTCACACCCAAGGTTGGCGTGGGCTACGGATTTGCGGCGATCATCGTCGCGTTCGTGGGAAGGCTGCACGCGTTTGGCATTTTTCTCGCAAGCCTGCTGATGGCGCTGATGGTGCTGGGGGGCGAGCAGGCTCAGCAGTATCTGGCGCTGCCGTCATCGGTCGCAAGCGTATTCCAGGGCATGCTTTTGTTCTTCCTGCTGGGCACCGATCTGTTTACGCAGTATCGGCTGGTTCAGGCAGCGCCTGGTACACCGAAAGGGGGCGTCTGATGGAACCCACCGCGCTTGCGGCGGCAATAATCTCGGCGTCCATCATCGCCGGCACGCCCATGCTCATTGCCGCGCTCGGGCTGCTGATCAACGAACGTTCAGGCGTACTCAATCTCGGGGCCGAAGGACTGATGGCGCTTGGGGCGCTGGCGGGCTTTGCCGCAGCCCACCATTCAGGCAGCGCCGTGGCCGCGGTAGCGGCCGGGGCGGCAGCAGGCGCGATCGCAGCGCTGCTCTTTGCAGTCCTCGCGCTCACGCTGCTTGCCAATCAGGTGGCCTCAGGGCTGGCACTGTCTCTGTTCGGTATCGGGCTCTCCGCGTTCGCGGGCAAATCCTACGAGTCCCTGTCGCTCGCGCCTGTCCCGGTCTGGGCTATTCCGCTGCTGTCCGACATCCCGCTGCTCGGGCCGGCGCTCTTTCGTCATCAGCCGATGGTGTATCTGTCGTGGGTGCTGCTCGCAGTCGTCGCCTGGTTCCTGCATCGTTCGCGTGCCGGGCTGGTGCTGCGCGCAGTGGGCGAATCGCCCGCCGTAGCGCATCAGGCGGGCTATCCCGTCATCGGCATTCGCTACGGTGCAGTGCTGGCGGGCGGCGCACTCTGCGGCATGGGTGGCAGCTTCCTCTCCGTGTTCCACACACCGCTGTGGGCGGAAGGAATGATCGCGGGCCGAGGCTGGATTGCGCTCGCGCTGGTGGTCTTTGCCACCTGGCGGCCGCTGCGCGTGGCGCTTGGCGCGTGGCTATTCGGCGGCATGCTGATCGCGCAGATGTTTGTGCAGGGCTCAGGGCTGCAATGGAACATCCCCGCACAGTGGCTATCGGCCCTGCCCTATCTTGCAACCATCCTCGTACTGGTGCTGATATCGCGACGGCCGGAACTGATCCGGCTAAACTCTCCGGTCTCTCTTGGGCAGCCTTGGCGGCCCGACCACTGACTCATCCCCCTTACCCTTACCTTTCCCCGTGACAAGGAGCCCGAACATGACTCAACGCCGCGCCTTCCTCACCGCAACCGCAGGCACCGGCCTGCTGGCCGCATCAGGTCTTGCCATCGGACAAGCGCCGATCAAGGCGGGTTTCGTCTACGTGAGCCCCATCGGTGACGCAGGCTGGACCTTTCAACACGACACCGGCCGCAAGCAGATGGAGCAGGCCCTGAAGGGCAAGGTTGAAACCCGCTTCATCGAAAGCGTCAAGGAAGGTGCCGACGCGGAGCGCGTGATTCGCGAACTCGCGCAAAGCGGCCACCAGATCATCTTCGCCACCAGCTTCGGCTACATGAACTACATGGAGCGTGTTTCGAAGCAGTTTCCGAAGACTGCGTTTGTCCACGCAACCGGCTACAAGATGGGCCCGAACATGGGCATCTACAACGGTCGGTTCTACGAGGCCCGGTATCTCACCGGCATCGTCGCTGGCCACATGTCGCGCTCCAATGTGCTGGGTTATGTCGCCGCATTCCCAATCCCGGAAGTGTTGCAGGGCATCAACGCCTTCACGCGCGGGGCTCGCAGCGTCAATCCCAAGATCGAAGTGCGCGTCATCTGGGTCAACTCCTGGTACGACCCGGGCAAGGAAGGCGACGCCGCCAATACGCTGCTGTCTCAGGGCGCTGACGTTGTCACCCACCACACTGACTCCACCGCAGTCGTTCAGGCTGCCGAGAAGGCCGGCAAGTACGCGATCGGCTATCACTCCGACATGTCGAAATACGGCGCGAAAGCGCATCTCACCGCAGCCACCCACCACTGGGGCGACTACTACACCCGCACCATGAACGAAGTGATCGCGGGCACCTGGAAGCCGGGCAGCGTGTGGGGCGGCCACAAAGAGGGCATGATCAAGCTCGCGCCCATCAATCCGGCCGTGCCAGCTAATGTTCGCAGCACCATCACCAAGCTTGAGGCCGATCTCACTGCCGGCAGCTTCCACCCGTTCACGGGACCGGTCATCGACCAGGACGGCAAAGAGCGCGTTGCAGCCGGCAAGGTCATGAGCGACGAAGAACTCGGCAAGATGGATTACTACGTCGAAGGCGTAGCCAGCCGTCTGCCGAAAAAATAAATGGGTCTTCGACTCACTGCCATCGCTACGCGCACCGGTGACGATGGCAGCACCGGCCTGGGTGACGGCAGTCGCACGTCAAAGAGCAGCCTTCGCATCGCCGCAATCGGGGATGTGGATGAGCTGAACTCGACGCTGGGACTGCTGCTCACCGAACCGATGCCTGCGGAACTGCGCGAGGCACTGCTGGGTGTGCAGCATGATCTGTTCGACCTTGGTGGCGAGCTCGCGATTCCCGGTTACGACAACCTCGCCGACACGCAGGTTACCCGGCTCGATTCACTACTCGAGCACTACAACGCGCAGCTGCCGCGCCTTGCCGAGTTCATTCTGCCCGGGGGTTCACGCGCAGCCGCACTGGCGCATGTCACGCGCACCGTCTGCAGACGGGCCGAGCGTGCGCTTGTCGCACTGGGTCAGAGCGAAACGGTGCGCCCTGCGCTTCGCCAATATCTGAATCGGCTGTCTGACCTGATGTTCGTGCTCGCGCGCGTGCTCAATCGCTATGCGGGCGGCACAGACGTTCTGTGGCAGCAGGGTCGCAACAAGTAAGCCGCGCACCGACCAAAGCCCATCACGAACGTCGGTCGCCGAGCGGGCCGCACCCTTACAGCTGACTGACTAGTCGCCGTTCGCAATCCGACGGGCACGCACACCCTCGGCCAGGGACTCGAGCAGGCCAATACTTTCCTCCCAGCCGATACAGCCGTCGGTGATGCTCTGTCCATAGACCAGCGGCTGACCTGGACGAAGGTCCTGCCTGCCTGCCACCAGGTGGCTCTCCACCATCACGCCAAATACCCGCGAATCGCCGATTGAAATCTGCGCTGCGATACTGGCTGCAACGCCCACCTGGTTCTCCGGCTTTTTCTGGCTGTTGCCGTGGCTGCAGTCGATCATCAGACGACACGCGAGCGCCGCTGCAGCGGCTTCCTTGCACGCGGCATCCAGGCTCGCGGCGTCGTAGTTGGGCTGTTTGCCACCACGCAGAATCATATGGCAGTCTTCATTGCCGTTGGTGGCGACGATGGCCGAATAACCGCCCTTGGTGACCGACAGGAAGTGATGCGGCTGCGACGCAGCCTTGATTGCATCGAGCGCGATCCGAAGATTGCCGTCTGTGCCGTTTTTAAAGCCCACCGGACACGACAGCCCCGAGGCCAGTTCCCGATGCACCTGAGACTCGGTGGTGCGTGCACCGATCGCACCCCAGGCGATCAGGTCGGCAAAATATTGCGGCGAAATCATGTCGAGAAACTCGGAGCCTGCCGGCAGTCCGATGCGATTGATGTCGAGCAGAAGCTCACGTGCAAGCCGTAGACCCTGATTGATATCGAAGCTGTTATCAAGCTTCGGGTCATTGATCAGGCCCTTCCAGCCCACCGTTGTGCGCGGCTTCTCGAAATACACGCGCATCACGATCTCGAGATCGGCTGCCAGTCGTGAACGCTCGGCCACCAGCCGGCTCGCGTATTCGCGCGCGGCTTGGGTGTCGTGGATTGAGCAGGGCCCGATGATCACCAGCAGTCGGTCGTCCATGCCATGCAGGATCCGGTGAATCGCCTGGCGCGCGCCTGCCACCACCTGCGTGGTTGGCTCATCCAGCGGATATTCGCGCAGCAGATGAGCAGGCGGGGACAGCTCGCGGTAACCGCGGATCCGGGTGTCATCGGTGGTGACGCTCATGATGCTCGACTCCAGTCAACAGAGAAAAGGCGCGGCGCGATACAGACGCCAGAAAAACAAAACCGCCGGGTTTTGAGGCCGGCGGTCTTTGTCGGATTTGGAACGTGTCAGCTGCGAACGCTCTCCCGACTCAGTCCGCCGGCGGGCGGAAAGCCGAAAAAGGAATAAAACTCGAAGTAACGAAGCGCGACAGGCATTTCCGCAGTGTAGCCCCAGGCTGTTGTCGGCTGCAAGCCACGCCGATGCTTCGCGGTCTGCTAGCATCCGTCGCCTTTTCCTGCTTGAAGCAGATCACGGAGCCGACATGCCCAGCCCCGATGACACCGAGACCCTGCTCTCGCTTTATCGCACGATGTCGCGAATCCGCGCCTTTGAAGACGCGGCCGAGCTGGCCAGCCGCGGCGGCCTTGCCGCGTGGGGCCCACAGACCGATCAGGCCACTGGCGGTGTGCCGGCTCAGGTGCGGGGCCCGCTTCACCTGTCCACGGGCCAGGAAGCGGTGCCTGCGGGCGTCTGCGCGCATCTGAATCCGGACGATCCGATCACGTCGACCCACCGCGGTCACGGCCACACGCTTGCCAAAGGCGCCGACCTCACGCGGATGATGATGGAGCTGTTCGGCAAAGCCGGCGGCTTCTGCGGCGGTCGCGGTGGCTCGATGCACATCGCCGACTTCTCGGTGGGCATGCTGGGCGCCAACGGCGTGGTGGCGGCAAGCATTCCAATCGCAGTCGGCGCCGCCCACGCGATTCGGCTGCAGGGGCGTCCTGCGATGGCCACTGCGTTTTTCGGCGATGGCGCAATCAACCGCGGACCCTTCGCGGAAAGCCTCAACTGGGCCGCCGCCTACCGACTGCCGCTACTCTTTGTGTGTGAAGACAACCAATGGTCGGCCACTACCCGAACCGACACGCTGTCAGCCGGCGCAGGAGCCGCCGCACGGGCCCGCGCGTACGGAATCGAGGCGGTGGAGGTTGACGGCAACGATGTCGAGGCCGTCTACAGCGCCGCACAGCAGCTGGTAGCCAGGGTACGCGAGCATGGTCAGCCGGCACTGCTCCACGCCCGCACGTATCGCTTCAAGGGTCATGTGTCGGTGGATCCTGCCGCCTACCGCGACCCCGCCGAACTCGCCCGCGCACTCGAGCGTGACCCGCTCCTGATCGCCCGCCAGCGCCTGACCGATCGCGGCACCCGCGCAGCAGCCACAGACGCGATCGAGGCTGAGGCGCGCGCCGAGGTGCAGGCCGCACTCGCCGCCGCGGCGGCGGCCCCCTGGCCGTCAGTCACGACAGCCTTTGAAGAGATTCAATCGACGGGAGCCGGGCAATGGCTGTAAGCACCTACTCTCAAGCAGCGGTCAGCGCGCTCGCGGCCGCGATGCAGGACGATCCGGCCATCATCGCTCTGGGCGAGGACATCGGACGCGGCGGCATCTTTGGCCAGTACCGGGGGCTGCTCGTGCGATTCGGCGCCTCACGCGTCATCGACACACCCATCTCAGAGGCGACTATCGTGGGGGCTGCGGTGGGCATGGCGCTCACCGGCATGCGGCCGGTCGTGGAGCTGCGCGTGGTTGATTTTGCCTTGTGCGCCATGGACGAGATCGTCAACCAGGCGGCCAAGAACCGCTACATGTTCGGCGGCCAGGGACGGGTACCCGTGGTGTTACGGATGCCGATCGGCATCTGGTCATCGTCGGCTGCCCAGCACTCACAATCGCTTGAGAGCTGGTTTGCGCATATTCCCGGGCTGGTGGTCATCACGCCTTCTACGCCGCAGGATAACCACGATCTGCTCCGGGCAGCGATTGCCTGCGGCGATCCGGTCGCCTACCTGGAGCACAAAGAGCTCTGGCCGATCGAAGGCGAGATCCTCGACACCGAGGCATTGCCCATCGGTCGCGCGCGCACGATGCGCCACGGTCGCGATCTGACCATCGTCAGCTGGAGCCGCTCGGTGCACGACTGTGCTCAAGCCTGCGCCGAGCTGGCCTCCCAGGGCATTGACGCCGAACTGATCGATCTGCGCACCCTCTGGCCCTGGGACCGCGAGACCGTCCTTGCGTCAGCGGCCCGCACCGGACGGCTGCTGATCGTGCATGAGGCCGTACAGGTTGCCGGTTTCGGCGCAGAGATTGCAGCGACCATTGCCGAGCTTGCACCCGAGGTACGGCTTGCCCGACTGGGCGCAATGCGAATTCCGGTGGGATACTCGCCCGGGCTCGAGTCGCAGGCGCGACTCAGCGTTGCTGCAATCGTGGCGCGCGCGCTGGCGCTGGCGGCCTGAGGGCTCAGGCGCACACCCCGCCTGCACTAGAATGCTAGTCGCAGCATGCGCGCAGCGATAGGCTGCGCCAGCGCCTTCAATTCAATCTTATCGAGGAGACCCGCAATGAACCGTCGCTCACTTCTTAAGGCCGGCACTGCTGGCGCCACCGCGCTCACCGCGCCGTTTATCATCCGTCACTCCCATGCGCAGCAATACCGCGCCGAGTACCGACTGTCCACGGTCGTGGGGCCGGCATTTCCCTGGGGCAAGGGCGGCGAGATCTGGTCGAACCTGGTTCGCGAGCGCACTCAGGGACGGATCAACATCAAAATGTATCCGGGCGTGTCACTGATCAACGGTGACCAGACGCGCGAGTTCTCCGCCATTCGGCAAGGCGTGATCGACATGGCCATCGGCTCAACCATCAACTGGTCGCCGCAGGTCCGAGAGCTGAATCTGTTCTCCTTGCCCTTCCTCTCGCAGGACCACGCCGGGCTGGATGCGATCACCGGCAACGAAGCGGGCAAGCGCATCATGCAGATCGTCGACAAGGCTGGCGTGATGCCGCTTGCCTGGGGCGAAAACGGGTTCCGTGAGCTCACCAACTCGCGTCGCGAAATCCGTACGCCCGCCGACATGAAGGGCCTGAAATTCCGGATCGTTGGCTCGCCAATCTTCACCGACGTGTTCACCGCGTTGGGCGCAAACCCCACCCAGATGAGCTGGGCCGATGCGCAGCCCGCCCTTGCCTCGGGTGCCGTGGAGGGTCAGGAAAACCCGATGCACATCTTCACCGCGGCAAAGCTTCACACGCTCGCGCAGAAGTTCGTCACCCGCTGGGGCTATGTGGCCGATCCACTCATCTTCGTGGTGAACCGCGAGGTCTGGCAGTCATGGTCGCCCGCCGACCAGGAAATCGTTCGGGCCAGTGCGGTTGACGCCGGCAAGCAGGAAATCGCCATCGCTCGCAAAGGCCTCACCAAGGCCGACACCTCAATGATTCGCGAGGTGGAAGCGCTCGGTGTCAAGGTCACCGAACTCACTCCCGCCGAGAAGGGCGAGTTTCAGCGTGTGCTCAAGCCCGTGTATGACAAGTGGGCCAAAACGATCGGCGCTGATCTGGTCAAGATCGCCGAAGACGCGGTCGCGCGCCGCGGCTGATCGCACCTGTTCGCGATACCGTAAATGGCTGCTGAGTCCCCGTCACCCTTGGCTGCTTCGCCCAGCGAGCAGCCGGGGGCGGGGTCCTCTGAGCCCGCCCCTAAACGTCGTCTGCTGCCCGAAGACCGAATCGGTGCGGTACTGATGGCGCTGCTTGCGCTCATCACGTTTGCGAACGTCGTTGTCCGATACCTCACCGACCAGTCGTTCGCCTGGACCGAAGAGTTGTCGGTCGTGTTGATGGTGCTGCTCACGATGGTGGCGGCCAGCGCGGCCGTGGTGCGCAATTCGCACGTGCGAATCGAGGTTCTGATTGACAGCGCTTCGCCCGCGCGACTGCGTGCGCTGGAATCGCTGGCGGCTGTCGCGTCGGTCATCGCCTGGCTGCTGCTGGCGGGGCTTGGATCGAGGCTGGCCTGGGACGACTTCCGGTTTGATGTCACAACGCCTGGCATTGGTCTCCCACAGTGGTGGTACACGATCTGGTTGCCGCTGCTTGCGCTGTTGCTGGCTGCGCGCTCCATGCAGCGTCTGGTCAAACTCTGGACGCCTAAGCCTTGACCGGCTTTCTTATTTTTGTCGTGTTCATCGCGCTGATGGTCGCGGGCGTTCCCATTGGCATTTCGCTGATGCTGGGCGGCGCGGTGGGCATCGGACTGGGCGGCCTGGGCTGGCTCGCGATCCCGAATAATTTCTATTCGGGAATCGCCAAGTATCCCCTGCTCGCGCTACCGATGTTCGTGCTGGTCGGTGCAATCTTCGACCGATCGGGCGTTGCCAAAAGGCTGGTTGACTTCGCGATTGCCATCGTCGGCCGCGGCCCCGGCATGCTGCCCCTGGTTGCGATTACGGTGGCCATGTTCCTGGGTGGCATTTCGGGCTCGGGTCCAGCCAACGCTGCGGCGGTGGGCGGCGTCATGCTTGCGGCGATGGCCCGTGCCGGCTATCCCCCTGCGTACTCGGCAAGTGTGATCGGTGCTGCTGCTGCCACCGACATTCTCATTCCGCCATCGATTGCGTTCATTGTGTATTCGGTGATGGTGCCCGGCGCCTCCGTGCCCGCGCTCTTTGCCGCAGGCATGGTGCCTGGCATCCTCGCCGGCCTTGCGCTCATTGTTCCGGCGGTATGGCTGGCAAGGCGCAACGGTTTCGGCAGCGCCGAGGGCAATGAACCCCGGCCGCCCTTCTGGCGCGCGCTGCGCGAAGCGACATGGGGCCTGTTCGCGCCCGTGCTGATTCTGGGCGGCATGCGCGCCGGCTGGTTTACCCCGACCGAGGCGGCGGTGGTGGCCGTGTTCTACGGCCTGTTCGTGGGCATGTTCATTCACCGCACGATCAGGCTGCGCGACCTGACCGACATTCTGGTTGAAGCCGCCGAAGTATCCGGCATCATCATGGTCGTGATCGCGCTCGCAAGCATCTTCGCCTACGCGGTCAGTACGCTGGGTATCGTTGACCCACTGGCCCGCGCAGTGCTCGATAGCGGCATTGGATCGTTTGGCGCGCTGCTGGCCATCATCGTCGTGCTGCTTTTCGTCGGCATGGTGCTCGACGGCGTCTCGATCTTTCTGATCTTCGTGCCGCTCCTGATGCCGCTCATGAAAGCCTATGGCTGGCACCCGGTGTGGTTTGGGGTGCTGCTCACGTACATGGTGGCCATCGGGCAATTTACCCCGCCCGTTGCAGTCAACCTGATGGTGTCGGCAAGGCTTGCCGGCGTTCGCATTGAACAAACCGTGCCCTGGGTAATGTGGCTGGTTTTCGCAATGCTGGTCGTGCTGGTGGCACTGGTGGCCGTGCCCGATCTTGCGCTCTGGCTGCCTCGCGTGCTGGGCTACTGAGCCACCCACCGCGCGGGCCAACCTGGGCGGGCGGCACTTCTGTCAACCAGTACCACCTACCGTCAGGCCTTCGATCCTGAGCGTGGGCTGACCGACACCAACGGGCACGCTCTGGCCATCTTTCCCGCAGACCCCCACCCCCGAGTCGAGACGCATATCGTTGCCGATCAGGGTGATCTGCTTGAGCGCTTCGGGCCCGTTTCCGATCAGCGTCGCGCCTTTAACCGGGTACTGCAGCTTGCCTTTCTCGACCCACCAGGCCTCGGATGCCGAGAACACGAATTTTCCGTTGGTGATATCAACCTGGCCGCCACCAAAATTGGCGGCGTAGATGCCGCGATCGACCGAGGCGATGATCTCAGCCGGGTCGCGCGTGCCAGACAGCATGAACGTATTGGTCATGCGAGGCATGGGCAAATGCGCGAATGATTCACGCCGACCGTTTCCGGTAATGACCGAGCGCGACAGCCGCGCGTTGAGCATGTCCTGCATGTAGCCACGCAGGATGCCGTCTTCGATCAATACGTTGCGGCGCGTGGGATTGCCTTCATCGTCGATGTTGAGCGAACCGCGCCGTCCGGAAATGGTGCCGTCATCAATCACCGTCACGCCGGGTGCGGCCACACGCTCGCCGATCCGGCCCGAGAACACCGACGAGCCCTTGCGATTGAAATCGCCTTCAAGACCATGGCCAACCGCCTCATGCAGCAACACGCCCGGCCAGCCCGGACCCAGCACAACCGTCATCGTGCCGGCAGGAGCGGGTCTTGCCTCGAGGTTGGTGAGCGCCGCCTTCACTGCTTCGTCCACGTATCGAGCGATGGTGGCGTCATCGAAAAAATCAAAGCCGGACCGGCCACCGCCGCCGCTATGGCCCTGCTCGCGGCGCCCCGACTGCTCGGCAATCACCGTAACCGACAGACGCACCAGCGGACGAACATCCGCAGCGATCAGACCATCGGCACGGGCCACCATCACCACGTCGTACTCGCCAGCAAGCCCTGCCATCACCTGAACGATCCGGGGATCCCGCGCGCGGGCCATCTTCTCGACCCGCTCGAGGAGCGCCACCTTGGCGGCAGCCTCCATGCCAATGATTGGGTCATCGCGGCCGTAGAGCGCATGGCCTGAGGCGCTCTTCATCGAGGCAGCTACCTTCACCCGGCCGCTGCCGCGACGCGCAATCGTGCGTGTGGCCGCCGCAGCAGACTGCAGGGCCGCCATGCTGATGTCGTCGGAATAGGCGAAGGCGGTTTTGTCGCCGCTTACCGCGCGCACGCCAACGCCACGATCAATGGAGAAGCTACCCGACTTGACGATGCCTTCCTCAAGGCTCCAACCCTCGCTTCGCGTGAATTGGAAGTACAGGTCGGCGTGGTCGACCCGGTGCTGGAAAATTTCCGAGAGCACCTGCTGCAGCTTCGACTCATCGAGGCCGTAGGGTTCAAGAAGCAGCGATCGTGCGACCGCCAGATGCTGAAGGGGGGGATTTGACGGATTCATAGCGGGATCGTAACTCAGGCTGCCAACCGCGCACAGCACTGACCCGACGGTCAGCGGGGTGCCTGCGGCGGCGGGGACTCAAAGCGGGGGCGCGCACGCTCCGTCACATTCGGATCGGCCCACGGGCCCACCACCTCGTATTCGTACGAGAACATCTCCTGCAGGGGCTTTCGAAGCGCCCACTGCGCAAGGAAAGTACCCAACCCGATCGCGGGATTGGCGACCGCCGCATAGGCAAGCGAGGCAAGCCCCGCATTAAGCTCGGGGCGAACCTCAACCCGCAGTTGCTGCGTTTCATCCACCAAATTGACCGATCCCCGAATCGCAACCTGGGCCTGCACGCCGCGCATTCGGAAATCAGACGTTGTTGCAAGGCCTGAGGCGATCGACGCCCGTCCGCGGATTTCATCAAAAGAAAACCCTTCAGCAAACACATCGCGAAAATCGAGCGACAGCCTGCGCGGCAGCGACTGAAGGCTGAGAACGCCGATCAGTTTTCCGAACCCGGGCTCGGTTTTCAGGAACTGTCCTTTGCCGAGTTGCAGATCGAGTTCACCGCCCAGCGATGGATAGTCGATTGCGAGCGGCGAACCCTGCCACCGCACCTTGCCTGCCAGGCGGCCCGGCCCACCCCCGCTGATCGCGCCGGTAATCCCAAAGGTCTCGAGGATGCGCGCGGGCTCGCGCAGTGACAGCTCGAAGTCGAGTGCGGTTGAGCGCGGCGCACCACGGTTCGGCTCCCACGCGCCGCGCGCGTCCAGCGTTCCCCCCGGGTGATCGATGCGCAATCGATCAAGGCGCCAGGTTGGATGCTCCCCGTCGGCGGCGTTGGAGGCGAGCAGGCTGAGTCGGCCCAGGTCTCGCCCTGCGAGCACCAGCTTCTGCGCCTCAATATCCAACGCGGGCAGGCGACTGGGGGCGGTATCAAGAATCTGCTCGATTGCGCTCTCGCGATTCAGCGGCACGCTCAAAAGCGCAAACCGCGCGCGCAGCGCACCTGCCGGAAGGCTTGCCTGCGAAGGCTGCCACTCAAGCTGCCCGTTGACCTCGCGCGAAGCGAGATTTGCGCGCCAAAGCCCATCAGTGCGGGTGGCGCCCAACACCACGGCGGTCAGGTCCTTGCCGCCGATGAGCAGTGAATCGGTCGTGAGCGAGATCTGCTCGATAGGACCCGTTGCGAGCGAGAATTGCCCGGCTCCCGGTGACGCATTGGCTGGCGACTCAAGCGCCTGCTCCCAGGCACCGATATCCAGGTTGGGAACGCGTACAGCCAGGGCAACGCCCGAGGCCGGAAGCGGCGCATCGAGCCCGACCGAGATGATCGCGCGACCAGGCGCTTGCCCCGCAGGGCGCTCGAACACAGCCCGAACATCATCGCGTAGCGCGACACGCACGGTTTCGGCGCGGGCGGAAACCCGGGGTTTGCTCCAGTCAATTCGAAGAGGCCATCGACTGCCAGGCTGTTTGGCGAAAGGCTCGGGAAGCGTGCTGCCGATGGACTCGAGCGATGAACGCAAGACCCCTGCGACCCCCTGCGGCCCGATCTCAAGTCCCGCCTGCCAGTCTGCGCTGCCCGCGATGAATCGTGAGTCGGCGCGACCGATCAGACCCAGCAGCTCGGACCCCGCGGCCGAGCCCTTCGCATCAAGCCGCATGGCCGCTCCGTCGGCCGCGGTGAGGCTTGCCTGCACGGCGCCGCCCAGCAGGCGCGCGCTCAACGAGGGCGCTCGAATTCCCCGTGGATCAAAGCTCACGTCGCCTGCGATGTCACTGAGCACCGGAAGGTGGGGCGCCACTCGCAGTTGATTCCCGGCCAACACCAGCCTCCCCTGATAATCGGTTGAGCCCCCGGCACCCAGCCCGACATCGAGCCGAAGTGAAAGCTCGGCGTTGCCCTCAGGCTGCCAGCTTCGAATGAGTGGATCGACGCTGCGTCGTAGCGGGCTTGCATCGACAAATCCGATCATCGACCCCAGCGAGCCCTGGGCGCGGCCATCGATCACCAGTGTCGGACGCGCGAGTTCTTCAATGCGCGCATGGATATCGCGCAGCGCAACGCCCTGAATCTCGGCGGTGTCGGCCCTCAATTCCATACCGGCGCGCTCGAAGACCAGTCGGCCTCGAACACGGTTCACCGGCGGCCAGTCTGGTGAAAACGCGAGTGCGGCCTGTTCAAGCCGGGTTTCGATTCTGAATTCGCCCGGCGCTTCGCCGCGAAACGGGAACTCTGCAAGATCGCCTCGCAATCGCACCCGGGTCTCTGAGGCACCCGTTGCACTGACTGCCCGACTCACCCAGCCTCGCACCCTGGCGTCGACAGCGAGCGGCAGGTAGGCCCCGACACGCGCCGCGTTCACGCGGGACAGGCTGCCAGCCAGATCGATTTCGCCCAGTGCAGACCGACCGGCACCCCGCCATCGGCCGCTAAACGATCCCGCCATGTCCGCATTGGCGAAGCTGAGCCCCGCCGCATGAAGCTCAACGATCTCACCGCCGCCGGCTTCATCCTTGGGCTCAACCCGCCAGCCAATAACACCGGCGAGCGACGCAAGCGGAATGACGGGCTCTGCGAGAAGACCTGGCAGACGAATGGCCGCCCCGGCAGCATCGAGCCTGATCTGGCCGCTGCGATCGCTGAATTCAGCTTCACCGCTCAGATTGGCAAAGGACGGCCATCGGCTCGGTGGTGCCCCGCGACGCTCGACCCTCTGCAGGCTGAGTCGCTCAAAGCCAAACGTGACTGAGTAACGCTGCCCGGCAGCATCCCAGGACAGGGCGGCACCGTTGATTCGCCCACCGGCGGTGACTTGCGCCAGGCGTCCCGTCCAGGGGTCGGGAAGCGGAAGTCGCCGCAGGGCCTCCAGAAGTCGACCCGCGTCGAACCCCCGCCACGTCAATCGACCGGCAACCGGCATCAACGAGTCGAGCTGAACGACGATACGTTGCTCGGCCTGTTCATCCAGCGCGAATGAAAATCCGGCGGAATCGACCGCTGCGAGCCGGCGCGGAATGATGGTGAGCGTCTTTTGGTCCTCGAGCTTGGCGCTCGCCTCCAGAGAAAGCGATCGCAGACCGATACGGTTCGCGCCCACGCGAAGATCAATGGCCTCAGTGAAGGCCTTCACCAGCACATCACCGAGCTGGCCGTTGTCAAAGCGCGCCCACGCCTTTACCGGACCACTGCCCCCCAGTACAAACGGTTGTCCCGCTTGGGTGGGCAACAGCCAGCCCCGTAGCATTCGTACCAGCGGCACAAACTGAACATGCATCGCCGACGCGTACGCTTCACCCCGCCATTTTCGCCAGTCGGCCAAATCGCCCACTGCAGCGGTGGTGAAGTCAGCGGCTAACTCCAAACCCTGCAGCCCGGCACCGACAGCGGGTGCCCGCAACGAAAAATGGTGGCGCCCACTGTCGTTGGTGCTGAGCAGATCGATCCCTGCGGTAACTACCGGCTCTGAACCCATCCGGTCGCGCCAGTCGATCCGCGCGTTTCTGACTGAGATTGATCGGCTCCCGAGCAACCACGAAAACTCTGACGAGGCGCCGGTCCGGTCAAGGTCGATGAGCGCGCCCGCCACAGAAAAGCGTCGGTTCTCGATCCGCTCAACGCGGATCACCGGTCGAACGAGCTCCAGCGAAGAAAGCCCGGGCTCGCCACGGACCAACGCACGAAGCGACAACACCGCGAAAACCTCTTCGACGGTCAGTGGCGCGTCCTGGGGCCCTCCTACTCGGACCGAGCGCGCCCGCAATGACGGTCTTAGCCCGTCAAACCCGGAGGCGAGTTCGCCGATTGCAACCGGCGCATCCAGGGCACGCGACAGCGTTTGTTCAATCTGCGGCCGCCACTGGTCGATGCTTGGCCAGATCCAGTGCCGAAACAGCAACCAGAGCGCGGCCACCAGAATCAAAACGCCAAGCAGCAGCCACCCCAGCCAACCGACCAGCCTGCGCAACGCGGCTGGGGTGGAGCGCAAGCCGGGTGGGTGCTTCCCCGGCGATCGGGCGGGTTCAGCGGCGATTGACACAAACACGCTCTTGGAAATCGAAACCGGGGTGTAGCATCGGACTTCCAAGAATACCTTTTTCGCGCGGCTGCCGATGCATTTTGCTTCCGAAGAACACTCCGGCTATTTCCGCCGGTCGCTGGCAGCGCTCGAGGCGCGCAGCGCCGAACCCGAGCAGGTGCGATCACGCCTTGCACAGCTGACTGCTTCGCCACTCGATGCCGCCGCCATCGACGCGCTGTTCGCGTGGCAGACAAACGGTCGGCCGCTCGAGCCCGATGGCGAGCACGCCGCCTCGGTCCTGCGGCGGCTGCGGCAATGGGTGATGCTGGTGTTGATCGAGCGCGACATTACCGGACGGGCCGAGCTGGACGAGGTCTGCCAGGCGATGACGCATCTTGCCCGGCGCGCCACGGGCTGCGCGATGTCGGTGGCGGGCTTTGAGCTTGTCGCCGATTTCGGCCACGCCCTTGATGGCGAGGGCCAGCCACAAGACCTGCTCGCGGCCGCAATGGGCAAGGGGGGCGCCGATGAGCTCAATGTCTCGTCCGACCTCGACCTGGTCTTCGTGTTCCGCGATGAGGGTCAAAGCTCAGGTGGGGCCTCAGGACGCACGATCGCCGCCAGCGAATGGATGCACCGCGCAGCGCGACGCACCATTGAACTGCTTTCCGAGATCACCGCCGACGGATTCGTGTTTCGAGTCGACACCCGTCTGCGCCCCAACGGTGACTCAGGCCCACTGGTCGCATCGCTATCGATGCTGGAGCAGTACTTCTACTCGCAGGGTCGCGAGTGGGAGCGCTTCGCGTGGCTCAAGTCAAACATCATCGCCAATACCGTCCGGGCGGGCGATTCAGCCTGTAAAGACGATGCCCATTCACTCGAACGCATCGTCACGCCATTTGTGTTTCGTCGCTACCTCGACTACGACGCCTTCGCGTCGCTGCGTGATCTGCACCGGTTGATCCGCTCAGAGGTTGCGCGTCGCTCGGCGCGCGATCTTGAAGCGCGGGACGTGAAGCTCGGGCGAGGCGGCATCCGCGAAATCGAGTTCACCGCGCAACTGTTTCAGATCGTTCGGGGCGGCCGCGATCCGGGGCTGCGTGACCGCCGTACGCTCGTCACCCTGGCGGCACTTGCACGACGCTCAGTGCTTGACCCCCACGAGTGCGAGACCCTTGCGCAGGCCTATCGCTTGCTGCGACGTACCGAGCATGCGCTTCAGTACCGGGAAGACGAGCAAACGCACCGCCTGTCAGGTTCAGCCGACGATCGGGCGCGCATCGCCGCCATGCTCGGCATGACATCCGAGGATTTCAATCGCGACATCGCAAAGGCCACCGAAGCGGTCGCCACGATTTTCGAAAGGCTGCTCGCACCCGACCAACCCAACCGGGGCAGCCCCGACGATGCAGAGCCAGCAGATACCGGCGAAGCAGCCGTTGAGGACCCGGATGTCACACGCCGGATCGGACTGCTGCGCGAGGGCAGTCGGTATGCCGCGGCGCGACCCGACACACGCGCTGCCATCGACCGGCTTCTCGCCGAGGCGTCAACGCGCCGTACCAGCAGCGCCGGCATGATCCGGCTGATCGAGCTGCTCGAGTCGATCTGCCGGCGCCCCGCCTATGTTGCGCTGCTGGCCCGCTACCCGTTGGTCTTTGCCCGGGTGTTGCGCGTACTCGACTGGGCGAAGTGGCCGGCCGACTATCTGATGCGCCACCCGGTGGTTCTCGATGAACTGCTGGACGGCCAGCTCCTCGAGAGCACCGACTTGGCCGACTGGGCGAGGCAGCTGCGCGAGCGGGTGCTTGCGGCGCGTATTGGCGAGGCGCCCGATGTCGAGTTGCAGATGGATCTGGTTCGCGAAGCGCACCATGCACAGGTGTTCCGGCTGATGGTCCAGGACCTCGAAGGCCGGCACACCACCGAGCGCATCTCCGACTTCCTGAGCGAACTCGCCGATCGGGTGCTCGGCCTGGTCATCGAGATTGTCTGGTCACAACTGCGCCAGCGCTATTGCGATCCGCCACGGTTTGCGGCAATTGCCTATGGCCGACTGGGTGGCAAGGAACTCGGCTACGCGTCCGACCTCGATCTGGTGTTTCTGTTCGAAGATGACGACGAGCGCGCCACGGAGGCCTATTCACTGCTCGGGCAGCGCATCTGCGGCTGGCTGTCCACCCGCACTGCCGCAGGCCTCCTGTTCGAGACCGACCTCAGGCTTCGCCCCAACGGTCAGGCTGGGCTGCTGGTTTCCACCGTCGAGGCGTTTGAGCGCTACCAGCGCGAGTCGGCCTGGGTCTGGGAGCATCAGGCACTTTCGCGGGCACGCTTTGCAGCGGGCGATCAGGCGCTGGGACTGCGCTTTGAGGCCATTCGTCGGGCAGTCCTTGCCAGCCCGCGGCAACCCGGCGAGCTTGCCCGCGAAGTGGTCGCCATGCGCAAAAAAATGCATGACGGACACCCCAACCGAAGCGAGCTCTTTGACCTGAAGCATGATCAGGGCGGCATGGTCGACATCGAGTTCATCGTCCAATTTCTGGTGCTTGCGCATGCAGCGCAACACCCGCAGCTGCTCGATAACGCTGGCAACATCGCGCTGCTCGGCCGCGCCTCAGAGGTCGGCTTGATCGATCGTGCGCTGGCGGCCGACGTGGCCAACGCCTATCGGCTATATCGACAGCTTCAGCACAAGATGCGGCTTGACGATTCGCAATACGCACGGGTCGACCGGCAGGTTGTTGCTGAGCCAGCACGGGCGGTTTGCGAGCTATGGGGTCAGACGCTTGAGCGTGCCGTCAAGGCGCCCGACTGACCCTCATCCCTACCCAATCGTCGGGACTGGCGGGCGGGCTCCAGAGCGCAAGCGCGCTCAAAGAATCAGGAACACGGCCGATCCAACCAGCAGCCCGATCAGCGCATCCCCCGTGATCCTGACGGCCAGCATCAGCGCAAACGCCGAGAGCAGCCGCGCGTCCAACAGCAGCGCCGACGCCCACTCGCTGGCAGCCAGCCAGGCGCGGAACACTTCGGGCGCAACCAGCGCCGCCAGCGCCGCCAGCGGCGCATAGCGAAGCGCCCGCTCGAGCACCCCGCGCGGCCGCAATCGTGTCGGCGCAAACAGAAACGAGTTTCTCAACAGGAAGATGATCAGCGCCAGCATCAAAATGGCGAGCCACACCTCGGTGGTGCCCATCGTCATCATCGCGACGACATCCAGGCGCGTGACCATGAC
>Ga0194129_10004650_pt1 | contig 18071 bp, 13 predicted proteins | sample TA2KigCa35mmetaG_FD_150862 | JGI IMG/M metagenome (GOLD analysis project Ga0194129, IMG submission 150862) | Freshwater microbial communities from Lake Tanganyika, Tanzania - TA2015038 Kigoma Deep Cast 35m | ecosystem: Environmental > Aquatic > Freshwater > Lake | place: Tanzania: Lake...
TTCGGCCCGCACACGGTGGTTTTTCTTCAGCTGCGCGCCGTCCGGGGTGAACGCACCAAGCTCGACGATTCGTTGGGTGCGAGAGCGGCTGGTCGCGCGCAGCTGCGTCTGCACGAAGCGATCGAGGCGCATGCCGGCGAGCTCAGGCGGGACCCGAAGGACGCGCATCACCGCGTCGGCGCCCAGCGTCGACGGTCGAACCACGCCGTCCGTTCGGGCCGCGAAGCGCTCCTCGAGCTCTCGGGTGGGGTCGGCTCTCCGAGTCATGGCGGCCCCGACGTGGATGCACTATGGCCTCCGCCATGCGCATCCTGATGGTCAGCTCCGAGCTGGCACCGATCGCGAAGGTCGGTGGGCTGGCAGACGCCGTTTCGGCGCTCGCGAAGACGCTGGGGCGGCTGGGGCATGAGGTCACCGTCGCGCTCCCTCGCTACCAGGCGGTCGAGGAGGCCGGGCTGATGTTGGCCCGGCGGCTCGTCCCGCTCAAGCTTCCCCGTGCCGAGGCCACCGTCTTCGACGGAAAGCTCGCGCCGGGCGTGCAGCTCGTGTTGCTCGACATGCCGGGACTGTTCGATCGGGCCGGCATCTACGACGAGGGCGGGGCCGCTTACCCTGACAACCTGCGAAGGTTCGGCACCTTCTGTCAGGCCATCGTCGCGCTGGTCGAGAAGCGCGCAGCTTCCGGTGAGCCTTTCGATGTCGTCCACCTTCACGACTGGCACGCGGCACTGGTGGCTCCCTTGCTCCGCGGCAAGGGCATCCGCACGGTGCTCACGCTCCACAACGCCGCGCACCAGGGAGTCTTCCCGGTCGCCGAGGCCGAGGCGCTGGGTCTCGACGTTGGGGGGCTCGGCGTCACGAACGGGACGCTGAATGCGCTCCGCGCCGGGATCGAGGCGGCTGACGCGGTCACGACGGTCTCTCCCACGTACGCCCGGGAAATCCAGTTACCCGAGGGCCAAGACGGCCTCCACGACCTGTTCGCCGCGCGCACCTCTCCCCTCGTCGGCATCACGAACGGCGTCGACTACGCGACCTGGAGCCCCTCGACCGACCCGCACCTCGTCTCGCGCTACGACGCCGAGGACGCCCGCAACAAGGGGCGCTGCATCGCTGCTCGCCGAGCTCGAGATGTCGCTCGATCCGGCGTTGCCGCTGTTCGTCGCGCTCGGACGCGTGTGCACCCAGAAGGGCAGCGACATTCTCGCCGACGCGATCCCGACGCTCGGTCGCGCTCAGGCTCAGGTGATCATCGCCGGTGAGGGTGAGCCCGCGCTCGAGCAGCGCCTCATCTCGGCGATCGAGCAGTGCCCCGACGTCGCGATCTACCTGGGTCACGTCTCCGAGGCGATGACCCACCGCTTGCTCGCGGCGGCCGACGCGGTGCTGATGCCGTCGCGCTTCGAGCCGTGTGGCCTCGTGCAGCAGTACGCCCAGCGTTACGGCGCCGCACCGATCGTGCGTGGTGCGGGCGGGCTGCTCGACACCGTCGTCGATTGCGATGCCGGGCTCACCACGGGCACCGGCTTCGTCTTCGACGAGCCGACCGGCGAGGCGCTCGCGGCCGCGGCCAACCGGGCGATCAGCGCGATGCGGACCACGCGCTGGGGGGAGCTGCGCCGCCGGATGATGAGGCTCGACCGCTCCTGGGAGCGCCCCGCGCGTCAGTACCTGCGCGTCTACTAGGCGAGCTGAACGAAGGCTCGCAACGAAGCTCGGCGGGGCCGCGACTTCCCACCGGATACGGAAATCCTTCATCGGCGTTGTACCGGAGCCACGGCTGGTGCGATGATCAAACCCGCAAGCTTTGCTGGGAGTGACGTCGATGAAACGAGGCAACGTGGGGCGCTCGCTGGTTCAACGCTGGCTGGTCGGTGGTGTCGGGCTGGGGGCCTTGCTGGCGGTGGCCTTCGGCGGTTGCTCGCTCGAGCGTGGCGGCACAATCCCCAAGGATTGCACGGCCAGCGCGCAGTGTGACGACGACAATCCCTGCACGATCGACGTCTGCGATGATCGTGGGCTCTGCGGCCGCACCCCCGACGACGACATCGTCCTCGAGCAAAAGCCCTACGACTGCCAGTTCGCCCTCTGCGAGGGCGGAGAGCCTGTCATCACCCCGGATCCCAAGGATTTCGACGACGATGGCGAGAGCTGCACCGTCGACTCGTGCGAGGGTGGCACAGTCACGCATGCCCCGCTGCCCAACGGCACAAAGTGCACCTCCGTCGAGGGCGCCGGGACCTGCGGCGACGGCAAGTGCAACGTCGAGTGCAAGCTCGACGGCGATTGCAACGACAAGAACGACTGCACGGTCGACAGCTGCGACGCGGGCAGCGGCTTCTGCCTTCACGACCCCCAGGACGGCATCACCGTACCTGACAACAGCCAGGTCGCAGGCGATTGCCAGGTCAAGGTCTGCAAGCTCGGCAAGGTCGTCGACGTCCACGACAACGCCGACGTTCCGGTCGACCTGAACCCCTGCACCGCGGACATCTGCACCGAGGGCATGCCCTCGAACCCGAACCAGCCGATTGATTTCGGCTGCAGCAAGGCCGGCGAGGAGAACCAGTACTACAAGGTGTGCGACGACGCGGGTGCGTGCGTCGAGTGCAACCAGCCCGAGCAGTGCGCACACCTCCCGGTGACTGACGACTGCTTCCAGCGCACGTGTACCGCGGGAATTTGCGGCGAGAATCTCACCGCGACGGATACGGTCGTCAGCCCGGGGGCTCAGAACGTCGGAGACTGTCAGAAGAAGCTCTGCGACGGCACGGGCGGCATGAAGAGCATCGCCGACGACACCGACCTGCCTCCCGATGATGGCAACGCCTGCACGAAGAACCTCTGCAAGGCGGGCAAGCCCGACTTCACCTCGTTCGAGCCGCTGAACACCAAGTGCGGCAACAACGGGATGTCGTACTGCAACGGTACCGGCACGTGCGTTGGCTGCACCCAGGACTCGCACTGCCCGGCGGACACGTTCTGTCAGGACAATTTCTGCGACCTTCCCACGGGCGTCTGCAAGGCGACCAACAAGGCGAACAACACGCCGTTGCCGCTCGCGGATCAGGTCGTCGGTGACTGCAAGGTGAAGCAGTGCAACGGCATGGGCGGAGTCAAGACCGTCAACACGCCGAACACCGGGGCGACGGCCGATCTCCCGAACGACAACAATCCGTGCACAAGGAACGTCTGCAACAACGGCACGCCCTCGAACCCCAACGAGTCCATCAACACCGCGTGCTCGCTCGCGACGGACGCGAGCGCGAAGGTGTGCAACGCGACCGGGACGTGCGTCGAGTGCACCAACGCGGCGACGCATTGCGGCACCGCTCCCGACTGCAAGTCACCATCGTGCAGCGCGGCCGGCAAGTGCGGGCTCGTCAACGACGCCGACCTGTCCGTGTGTGACGCTCCGTCGCAGACGACCGGAGACTGCAAGACGAGGCTTTGCGACGGCGCGGGCACCTGCTCGAAGTCGTCGAACGTCAACGACGGCACCGCCGACAACATCGCCTGCACCAGCGACAGCTGCGTCAACGGTTCGAACGTCTACCTGCCGCTCACGCTCGGGATGACCGCGGCCGGCTTCTGCGACGCGAACAACGGCTGCAATGGCAAGCCATGCGCGTGCGACGGCGAGGGGTTGGCGACCTCGTGCAAGACCCAGACGGGCAACACGTGCGCGGACGGCACGACGTGCACGACCGGCTTCTGCGTGAACAACATCTGCTGCGGCACGGTCTGCAACGACCTGTGCTCGGCTTGCTCGGCCCTCGCGGGGAACACCGTCAACGGCACCTGCGGTCCGGCCAAGAACACGAAGGTTTGCCGTGGCGCCGCGACCGCTTGCGACGTCGAAGAGAAGTGCGACGGCACCAACCAGACGTGCGGCCTGAACGTGTTCCAGACCGCCGGGACGAACTGTGGCGACGCTGGGACGGAGTGCACGAACCAAGACGAGTGCGACGGCGCCGGTGCGTGCACCGACAACGGCTTCAAGATCGCCGGCACGGGCTGCGGCGATTCGGGGACCGAGTGCCGCAACCAGGACACCTGCAACGGCACGGGGACGTGCACCGACAATGGCTTCAAGGGGGCCGCGACGGTGTGCCGCGCGTCGGCGGGTGGGTGTGACCCTCAGGAAGTCTGCAATGGTATGAACGCGTTGTGTCCAAACGACGCCTTGACCGGCTTCGGCATGACGGGGACCTGCAATCCGGTCACCCAGGGGTGCGACGGGGCGAACCCGACCTGCAAGCTCCTTGCCGGCCAGCCCTGCATGGCGAACAGCGACTGCGCCAGCGGCATGTGCGACAACGCCAGCAACCTCTGCAATTGAGTGCGGGCGGTCACGTCCGGGTCGCCGCGCGGCTCGGTCGTCGCCCCCATCGCGCGCTGCTGTGGCTCGGTTTCGGCCTCTTCGGCTGCGGACCGCGCTCGGAGCCGGCAGGTCGGCACGTCGACGACGAGCCGACCGTGGCCACCTCGTCGTGGCTCGATCTGCCGGCGGTGATGCCGAGCGCGTCGAGCCCGCCCGTCGCCGAGGGGGCACGCCCGCGGCTCGCGAGCATCGCGATGCGGACGTGGGTGTACCAGGAGCCGCACGAAAGCTCAGAAAAACTCGGATATTTACGCGCTGGCGCCGTCGTCGAGCGGGGCGTCGAGCCCGCCGGTACGAAGGACTGTGCGGGGGGCTGGTACCGCGTCGAGCCACGCGGCTACGTCTGCGTCGGCAAGGGAGCGTCCCTCGACATCGAGCACCCGATCGTCGCAACGGCCCATCGCGCCCCGCGCCGCGGCGAGCCGATTCCCTACCACTACGTGATCAGCGGCCAGCCTCCGCCGCACCTCTATTTCAAGCTCCCGAGCGAGGCCGAGCAACGCCACTCCGAGGGCCGTGCGCGCGACTTCAGCATCGCGCTCCGGGGTGAGAAGGTCCGCCGCGATCTCGGCACCGCGGACGAGATCCCATCGATCTGGCAGGGTGGTGCGGCGCTCCCGAAGCCCTACGGCGCCGAGACTCCGCTCAGCTTTCGCTCGCACCGCGGCCGAGCCAAGGAGGCATCGGCGTTCGGGTTGATCGCGAGCTACGACTGGACCGGGCGCCCGTTTGGGCTCACGACCGAGCTCGACCTCATCCCCCTCGATCGGACCCGCGTCGCGCGCGTGAGCGCTCACCGCGGCGTGGTGCTCGACCAGCCCGGGACGCCGGCGTTCGTCACCTCGCACACGACGCCGAGCTACGAGATGGTCGAGGCGCCGAATGGGGCCGTGCCGCGCAAGGTCGGTGAGGTGCCCTACCACTCCGGATGGGGGCTGACCGGCCGTCACCACGGCTCGCCCACCTCGGGCCTCCTCGAGACGACGAGCGGGGTGTGGCTGCCCGCCGGCCACTTGCGGATCGCCGAGCTACGCGAGGATCCGTCCGGTTTCGCCGAGCGCGGACGAAAGTGGATCGACGTGTCGATTCGGAAGCAGATCCTCGTCGCCTACGAGGGCAAGCGACCGGTGTTCGCGACGCTCGTGTCGACCGGACGAGCCGGCATGGAGGACCCGGAAGAGACGACCGCGACCGTGCGCGGCACCTTCATGATCGTCAGCAAGCACATCAGCGGGACGATGGACGGCGACGACACGACCGCCGACTCGTTCGATCTCCGTGACGTCCCGTACATCCAGTATTTTCACAAGGGATACGCGCTCCATGGCGCCTACTGGCACGACGAGTTCGGGCGCCCTCGCAGTCATGGCTGCGTGAACCTCGCCCCGGCGGACGCCGCCTGGCTCTTCGAGTGGACCGAGCCGCAGGTGCCGACCGGATGGCACGGCGCTCGGAACCCTCACTTCGGCACGCTCGTGTATACGCATGGTTAGCGAGCGCGGGGCTTGACCCGATCGAGACTTTCCCGTAGGGTCCCGGGCCCATTCGAGGAACACCATGGCAGTTCACATTCGTCTTGCGCGCGCCGGCACGAGCAAAGTGCCTTTCTATCGCATCGTTGCCGCCGACCATCGTTCGGCCCGCGGAGGTCGCTTCATCGAGCGCCTCGGCACCTGGGATCCGCGCCGCAAGGAGCTCGTCCTGAACGGCGTCCGCGTGCAGCACTGGCTCAGCGTCGGCGCTCAGCCGAGCGCGATGGTTGGCCAGCTCCTCAAGCAGTCGGCGAAGTCTGCTGAGGCGAAGTGATGGCACGCAATCCGCAGAGCCTCGCCGGCTTGGTCGAGGTCCTCGCGCGCGCGCTCGTCGATCATCCGGACCGCGTCCGCGTTGACCTGGCCCGCGGAGATCGACACCCGCGCGTCGAGCTCACGGTCGATCCGGACGACATCGGCAAGGTGATCGGCAAGGATGGCCGCACCGCGCAGTCGATGCGCGTCCTCCTCAACGCCGCCGCGACCAAGCAGGGATTCAACCGCGCGTTCCTCGACGTGGTCGACTGAATCGATCGGCTCGCGCGAGATCGGCTCGCGTGAGATCGACCTGCTCGCGCGAGCGACCCGACCCCACTTCGAACGGCTCGACGACGGGCGCGACCTGAACGCGTCGAGGATCCGGTCGAGTCGGCACGCCGCGCGAGCGCATCACCGTCACCTTTGCGAGGCGCCACCCCGGACGAGGGGTCGGGCGCCTCGTCCAATTTCGAGGAGGGCTGTCATGGCGGAGACGAAGTACGTGGCCGTCGCGGAAATCGCGCGACCTCATGGCGTGACCGGGGAGCTCAGGCTCCGCGTCTACAACCTCGACTCCGACCTCTTGCTCGGCAAGCCGACGCTCCGGCTCAAGCTCGCCGATGGCTCGACGCGTCCCGACCGGATTCGCGCGATCCGGCGCGTTCCCGGCGCGATGCTCGCGCGGCTCGAGTCGGTCACCTCGCGGGACGACGCCGAGGCGCTCCGAGGAGCCACGCTCGAGGTGCCTCGCTCCGCGCTGGGTGCGCCAGCCGAGGGCGAGGTCTTTCACTGCGATCTCGAGGGTTGCGAGGTGCACCTCGACGGGGTCGTCGGTCGCGTGGCGCGCGTGCTCTCGTACCCGACGTGCGATGCGCTCGAGGTGCTCCGCCCCGATGGGTCGCGGCTCGAGGTACCGCTCACGGACGCCTTCGTGGCGCGCATCGACGTCGAGTCCGGCGTGGTCTCGCTCTCCGCCCTCCCGGATTGAGCCGTGCGGTTCGACGTCGTCACGCTGTTCCCCGAGATGTTCACCGGCGTCGCGTCGCTCGGCGTCGTCGGACGCGCGGCGCAGGAGGGCGCGGTGTCGTTTCGCTACCGAAGCCCGCGCGAATTCGGGATCGGACGGCACCAGAGCGTCGATGACACGCCCTACGGTGGCGGTGCCGGCATGGTCATGCGCGTCGACTGCGTGGTCGCCTGCCTCGAGGCGCTCGACGCCGACGCTCCGCACGGCCCCGAGGGCGCGGTGCGCGGTCACCGCATCCTCCTCACGCCGCGAGGGAAGCGCTTCGATCAGCGGTGCGCGCAGGAGCTCGCCGGTCGTCCAGCGCTCACGCTGATCTGCGGGCGGTACGAGGGCATCGACGAGCGGATCCACGGCCACGTCGACGAGGAGCTCTCGCTCGGTGACTTCGTCCTCTCGGGCGGCGAGATCGCGGCGATGGCGGTGATTGACGCCGTGGCGCGGCTCCTCCCCGGCGTGCTCGGCAACCCTGACTCCCTGTCGACCGAGTCGTACAGCCCCACGCAGGGGGGCCTGCTCGAGCACCCGCACTACACGAGGCCGGTCGAGTTTCGTGGGGCCCGGGTGCCCGAGGTGCTCCTCGGCGGGAACCACGCTGCCATCGAGGCGTGGCGGCGCGAGGCCGCGCGAGCGTACACCGAGGCCGTTCGGCCCGAGCTGCTCAACCGTCGAGGCTGAGCCCGACGCAGGCGAGCCGAGGTGCCCGCCGTGCCGACGTCACTTCGAGGCGACCTGGAACGGTCGCAGGCCGCGGAAGGTGAACGAGGTGACCGCATCCGGGAAGACGCGCGCGCGGAAGTAACCGAGGCTGACGAGCTTGCCGTCGAGGACGCCGGCTGCCGCGACGTTGACCGGGCCGGGCTTCACGTCGAGCGCCGAGTACAGGCCGAGCGTGCTCGTGCTGTGGGCATCGATGTTCGGGAGGGGGTTCTCCTCGTTGTCCGTGAAGTACGAGAGGGAGAACTTTGGTTGATCGATGTCAACGATGGCATCGACCAGGCGGACGTCTCCGCAGTCGTGGACCTCACCCGCGAGCGCGCCATTGCCGGCGGTGATCGTCTTGCCGAGCGCCACCTGCGGGATCAGCTGGTAGTCGTCGGAGGCGAGCGCGCGGACGTCCTTCTCGAACGTTCCGTCCTTGACCTCGGCGTTCCGGATGAAGAGGCCGTACTCGTAAATCGGCGCCCAGATCTCGCCGTTCGTCACCACCATCAGCTCGGTCTCGCTCGGCACGTTGGGGTACTCGTAGGTGCACTCGTAGCGCGTGCCGCACTTCTCGTTCTCTTCCGGTACGCCCACGTCCTTGCACGACGCGGGTGTCGTCACGGCCGCACCGACGAGATCGCCCGGCATGCCGTCGTCGGCGCCGCCGCTGCGGATGACCTTGTGCACCGCGATCGTGAGGTTCTTCGACTCGCAGCCGTTGGAGAAGATCTTGACGATGCCCTTCAGCTTGACCAGCTTCGACGCCGCCGTGTCGGGAGGCGGCGGCAGGCTGTCCGCGTCGAAGCACGAGAGATCCGGCGCGCCCTTGCCACCGTACTCTTTCACGCTCTCGGAGCGCGTGAGCAGGACGGTGACGTTGCCCTCCTTCGGCGGGAGCGGGAGGCTGACGCCGCAAGCGTCGATCGCCCCCGCCAGACATGCGCCCTTCACGCCGTTGTCGGCGCAGTAGTCATCGTTGACCGGCGCGCACTTCCCAGCGCAGCTCGTGGAGGGATCGAAGCTCACCTCGCCCAGCCCCTCGCACGCGTTCGCCTGCGCCCCTCCGCCTGAGCCCCCGTCGCCTCCGTCGCTCGAGCAAGCGATGGCACCAACGAGGGCAAGGTACGTGAGGGACGAAACGACAAACGGGGTTCGCATGGCGCGAGCCTACAACGAAACTTGCGCCGCGCGCGACCGCACGACCAGGGCGACCGAGGACCACCCGCCCCGACGCTCAGATGCGCTGACTTCGGCGGACCGGCGTCCAGCGTGGATGGCGCCGCTCCCGGTAACTCCCGCGCGCGAAGGCGCCGAGCACTGGTGCGATGTTCTCGGGGATGTCGGCGTCCCACTCGCCGCCGTGGATCGCGTCGAGCAGCGTGAGACCCTCGTCGAGGCGAAGCAGCATCGGCAGCACGTCGGTCTGCCAGCCGAGGGCGGCGAGTTCTTCCTTGAAGACGGCGCGCGACACCCGCACGAGCCGCACCCGCCCCAGCGCCTCCTGCACCCGCGCATCACGGAGCGCGTCGTCGAGTCCGCGGCAGGGAGGGCACTCGACGTCTTCGGTGACGAGCACCAGCATCGCCCGTTGACCGCGACGCGCCTCATGCAGGTGGTCTGCGAGGGCGCTCCCGAGCGAGGTCGCGTCGAGCCCGAGCTCCACGACCTCGAGAGGGCCCACGTGCGAGAGTCTCGTCGTCGCGAGCGGGGCAGGGGACGCGGCGGCGGCCGAGGTCGCGGAGGCCGGTGGCGCGGCCGGCACCTCCGAATGCGCGGGCGCCGTGCGGCTCGCGTCGACGCCGGCCAGCTCCGCGAGGGCGTGTCGCAGCGAGAGCGCGACGAGCAGCGCGCTGCTCAGCGTCCAGCTGAAGGTCACGAGGCCCGCGATGGCGAGCCAAGTCGGCAGGCCGACGCGGTCGCGAAGACGGGAGCGGCTCGCGGCTCGTCGAAGAGGGGACAGGACGACCGAGGTCGCGGCACCGTCGGGGGGCAGCGCGGGGCCGTCGACGCCGGCGACATGGCGATGTCGGTCAGTCGTGGCACACAGTCGGAAGTTAGCGCCCGGATCTCCGCGGCGCCCGACAAAAGGGCTATGCTCCGCCCCGCCATGACTCCGACTGCACTGCGCGAGACGAGCCGCCTCGTCGTGGCGACCTTGCTGGTCACCACGACGTCGCGCGCCGTGGGTGCGGACGAGGGCCCCGACTGTTCGACCGACACCTCCAACTCGCGGTGCGTGCGGGCGCTCGACCTTCACGACGAGGCGCAGCGCCTCTACGCCGAGGGGCGCTATCGAGACGCGGTGGCGCGGCTCGAAGAAGCGGTCGTGAGCGACCCGAGAGGCGGGCAGCTGCACTTCAACCTCGGAAAGATCGACGAGCTCCTCGGCGAGGTCGAGCCCGCGCTGCGCCACTATCGACGCGCCCTCGAACTCGAGCGCAGCTCGTACGAGCGCGAGCGATTGCAGGCGATGATTCGCCGGATCGAAGGCGCCCGGGCCGCCGGGCAGCTCGAGCGTGCGGCACCGCCGCCGCCGCCGCCACCGCCGCCACCGCCGCCACCGCCGCCCGAGCCTTATGCCCACCGCACCTGGGTGTGGGCTGGGGTCGCGACGTCGGGTGGCCTCGCGCTGCTCGGTGGCGTGCTCGGGCTCGTGGCGATTCGCACCTCGCCGGGTGACGTCGCGCGGACCAGCGCGGAGGTCGGGATCGACGAGCTGCGGGCCTCGGCGGCGCGCGCGCGCGGACTCGGCATCGCGGCGGACGTCGCGCTCGGACTCGCCGGTGCGACGGCAGCCGGGACCCTCGTGCTCGGGATTTTCGCATCGGAGCCCCGCGACCGAGCGGCCAACGCAGGTTCCGAGCCGCGCGTGGCTGTCGAGGTCGGAGGCATGGGAGGGCGCGTCACGTGGCGCTTCCAGTGAGGCCCGTCGGTCGCGCCTGCGCGCTTGCGTTCACCCTGGGGTTGCCGGCGTGCAGCCTCCTGCTCCAGGGTGATCTCGTCGTCGTGTTGTGTGACGCCGAGGGCGCGTTCGGTCCGCCCGCGTGTCCCGAGGCCGAGACGTGTGTCGAGGGACAGTGCCGCAACGTCGGGCTGCCGCTCGGTAGCAGCTGCACGGCGAACGACGAATGCCGGGTCCCCGCGACCTGCGTCGACGTCGGTGAGGTTCTCGGCCTCGAGGCCGATCGGCGCTGCACGGTGCCCTGCTGCAGCGCCGCGGACTGCGGCCCTTCGACCTACGGGCTCGTATGTCGTCCGCTGGAGCTCGCCGCGCAGTCGCTCTGCTGGCCGGCTGCCGACGTCCCTGGAGCGGTGTCGCCGGGCGACGGCCAACCTGGTGCGCTCTGCAAGGCGTCGAGCGAGTGTCGGAGCGGCGCCTGCGAGATGGGGCGTTGCCTCGACCTCTGCTGCAAGTCGTCGGATTGCTCGAGCGGCGGGCAGGCGTGCAAGCTCGGACCGTTTCCCTTCGGTGCCGAGTCGACGTGGGCCTGCGGTACGCCGACCGAGGAGGCGAGCGACGAGGCGAGCGCGCCGTGCTTGCTCGAATCAGACTGCCGATCGGGGTCGTGCTCGCTCGTGATCGACGGACAGCGCTTTTGTGCCGATCCGTGCTGCTCCTCGGAAGACTGCGGGGTAACCAGGTCTCCCGCCATCGCGGGCGCCGAGTACGTCCTCGCGTGTTCGAAGCTCAATGGCCAGCGCACTTGCGCCCGGGTGGTGCCGAGCACGGCGGTTCGCCGCGTCGGTGAGGTCTGCGAGGCGGACGAGGATTGCCGCTCGGGGCCTGCATCGAGGACTCCGAAGGCGACCGCTACTGCTCCGATCTCTGCTGCGACGACGTGAGCTGTGGCGACCCGATGCGCTTCGCATGCGTTCCGCGATCGGTCGGAGGCTCTTGGGCCTTGCGGTGCGTCCGCAGGTGACCGACGATGCGCGCCGTTCTCGAAGATGGTGCCCGGCGAGACGGAAGCGACGCTGCGGACCCTGGAAGGGTCGATGTGCCCTCGATGCCGTTATCGCGGCAACGAGGTTGCCTATCCGCGTCTCGCGCGCTGCCCCAGCCATCCCACGACGGTGATGGTCTCGCCGCAGGCGATCGCCGAAGGCGACGGCGACCCGTTCCTCGGGGCCGTGCTCGCCGGGCGGTTCGCGATCCTCGGAATGATCGGCGCCGGCTCGATGGGAACCGTGTACCACGCGCGCCACGAGGCGATCGGGCGCGACCTGGCGCTCAAGGTGGTGCGTGCGGACCGGCTGCTCGACGCGCAGGCGAAGGCGCGGTTTCAGCAGGAGGCTCACGCGATGAGCCTGCTCGCATCCCCGTACACGGTCACCGTCTACGACTTCGGTGAAGCCCGCGCCGCCTTCGGCGACCCCGAGGGCATCGACGGCTCGCTCTACCTCGCGATGGAGCTGCTCGACGGGGAGTCGGTCGGCGATCGGATCAAGCGCCTCGGTCGGCTCGAGCTCACCGAAGCTTCGATGATCGTCAGGCACGCGCTGTCGTCGCTCGCCGAAGCTCATGACAAGGGCGTCGTTCACCGCGACCTCAAGCCGGACAACCTGCTCGTCACGCGGGCGCCGACGGGCGAGCCCGTGTGCAAGGTGCTCGACTTCGGGATCGCGAAGCTCCTCCACAGCGATGGGCGCGTCGACGTCCTCGAGACGCAGGCCGGGACGGTCTTCGGGACGCCGCGCTACATGTCGCCAGAGCAGGCCCAGGGAAGAAAGCTCGACGCGCGCAGCGATCTCTACGCTCTCGGAGTCATTCTCTACCACATGCTGGCAGGGCGAGCGCCCTTCACCGACGACGACGCGGTCGTCGTGATGGCTCACCACATCAAGACCATCCCGAAGCGGCCGACCGAGGTTGCCCCGGGGCTGCGCATCCCCGGCGCCCTCGAAGATTTGCTGATGCGCGTGCTCGACAAGGATCCGGCGCGGCGTCCCCAGTCGGCTGCCGAGTTCCTCGCCCTGCTCGAGCAGGCCCTCGGGGCGAAGGCCGACGCGAGCGTCGAGATGCCGGTCGTCTCGAGCGCGGCACCGAAGCGGCCTCCCAGCTTCGTCTGGGGAGCGCTCGTCGCCGTGGGCATCGGCGTGGTCCTCGCGACCATGGCCTTTCTGTTCCAAAATCGCGGCCCGCGCACGTCGGAGGTCCCGGGACCTGCCTTGGCGACCGCAGAGGCCACTGCAAGTCGAGGTGAGGCCGCGGCAGCGTCGGTGGGAACGGCCGTCGAGCCGCCGATCGAGGAGGCTTCTGCCACGCTGCCCGCGAGCGCGATGACCGCCGAAGTGGCTTCGCCCAGCTCGCCGTACCCGTATCCATCCGCGAGCGGCCTACGCGTCTTGACCGTGCCGCCGAAGAAGCGGACGTACACCAAGTTCGACCACTGAGCGTTCGCGTCCGTCGGTCGAGTGACGCCGTGCGGGCGGGCTTTGCCACCCGTTGCGGGATGCGCGAAAACCAGCGGCGCATCCCTTCGCTGCGCACGTCAAAATCAGGGTGCAGTCTCGCTGTACGCGGCAGGGGGGTGCGTGTAACGTGCTCCGACATATTCATGGATCCGGCGCACTTCGACTCGCTGGTGCAGCGACTGGTTCAGGACCCTCACGACGCAGACGCGCTCGGGCAGGCCCACCTTGCCGGGCAAGAGGACCCGCCTGGCTACGCTGCCCTCCTCGAGAACGTCGCGGTCGGAACCTCCGACCCCTATTTTTCCGCACATTGGTTCAGCGAGGCCGGCAACGTCTGGCTCGCGCTCAGCGACGTCGGGCAAGCGACCCGGCTCTTCGCGGCGGGAGTCGACCGCGACCCGAGCAACGTCGCGGCCGTCGAGCGTGTCGCTCAGCTGCACCGAGCGAGCGGTGACGTCGCCGCGCTCGCTGGCGTCTTGGGGCGCATGTGCCAGGCGGTTCGTCCGCTCCTTCCGGAGCAGCCGGACCTGTTCGCGTCGGTGCGTGCGGCCCACGAGGAGCTCGCCACGATCCATTCGTCGGAGGACTTTGCGGACACCGAGCAGGCGCTCCACCACTGGCAGGCTCTCGTCGACCTCGAACCGTCGAACGCCTACGCGATCTATCGTGCTCGCGAGCTTTGCAAGGCGCGGGGTGAGTGGTCGCGCGCGCGCTCGCTCTTCGCGTCGGAGCGCTCGAGCGTGGATGACCCTGCTCGCCTCGAGGCGCTGTTTCGCGACGAACTCGAGGTCTGCCGGCTCGCGAGCGACCTCGCGGGCGTCTCGCGTGTCCTCCATGAGCTCGTGACGCTGCGTCCCGACGACGCGTTGCTTCCCTACGAGCTGGCTTGCGCGGCCGTCGCCAGGCTCGACGCCGGCGCCGAGGTCTCGCTCGAGGAGCGAACCCAGGCGAGCGGTGTGTTGCTGCAGTATGCCGAGTCGTACGACGGCGAGCATGGCCTCGGCTACGCGACTTCGGTGCTCAAGATTGATCCAGGTCAAGACCGCGCCATGCAGCTCGCGGACTTCTACGCCGAATCGCTCGGTCGACAGGCCGAACTCGTCGCGAGCTACCGCGCCTACCTCGCGGCGAATCCGCAAGGCTACGTGGCCCAGCGCGCCAGCGAGGTCCTCGCCCTGCAAGGGTCGGCGCGAACCGAATCGCTCGTGGACGCCGCGGAGGTCATCGAGGTCGATGAGATCTCGGTCGCCGCCATGCCGGAGGGGAGCCTCGTGGCTCCTGCGGTCGCTGAGGCCGTCGAGGCCGCGGACATCGTCGAGGCCGCGGACGTCGTCGAGGTTTCGGAGGTCGTCGAGGTCGAGGATGCCACCGGCTCGGCGATCGAGGCAGGCTCGGCGATCGAGGCAGGCTCGGCGATCGAGGCAGGCTCGGCGATCGAGGCAGGTTCGGCCATCGAGGCAGGCTCGGCCATCGAGGCAGGTTCGGCCATCGAGGCAGGCTCGGCGATCGAGGCAGGCTCGGCGATCGAGGCAGGCTCGGCGATCGAGGCAGGCTCGGCCATCGAGGCAGGCTCGGCCATCGAGGCAGGTTCGGCCGTCGCGCCGGTCGAGCCCCCCGCACCGCCCGAGCCGCCCCCGGCGCCGACGTTGTCGCCCACCGCATTCGAAGATGCGCGGCGCGCCGTCGACGCGAAGCAGACCCTCAAGGCGCTGGAGCTCTATCGCCGGATCCTGGCGGTTCAGCCCACGCAACCCGAGGCGCTCGCCTACGTCGAAGAGACGCTACGCCAGCAGCGCCGATGGGAGGATCTCTGCGGGATCTTGATGGCTGCGGCACGCGATGCAGGGCAATCGCCCGAGACGCGCAAGGCCCAGCTGTCCGACGTCGCGACGATCAGCGAGAGCAAGCTGAAGAATTTCGACCGGACAATCGATGCGCTCAAGCTCATCGTCCAGATCGACCGCGGTGCTCAACTCGCTCGCGATCGGTTGTTCGGCTTGCTCGAGAAGCAGAAGCGCTGGGACGAGGTCGCGCCGATGCTCGAGCAGCAGGCCATGAACGCCGAGACCGACGAGGAGAAGGCCCCACTCGAGCGTCGCCTCGCGCTGCTGCATGAACGGGATCGCGCTGATTTCGTTGCGGCCGCGGAGACATGGCTGCGCGTCGCGGCGCTCTCGCCCGGCGACACCGAGGCGACGAACCGCGCGCTCGAACTCTACGAACGTGCGGGGCAGTTCGACGTCGCCGGCCAGGTGATCGAAGACATCCTCCAGTCGGCGACCGGGGCCGAGCGTCCGAAGCTCCTCGAGCGTTCCGCCAACAACAAGGTCGGCCTGGGAGATCTGGCGGGTGCTGCCGGCCGTCTGCTCGAGGCGTCGGATCTCGAGACGTCCGACCTCGTTCGCGCGGACGGTCTGCGAATGCAAGCGTCCGACCTGTTTCGCAAGGCCTCGATGTGGGCCGAGGTTGCGCGCGTCACCGATCGACGCGCCGAGCTGGCCGATGCCGCCGCGAAGGCCGCGCTGCTGGTCGAGTCTTCCGAGGCCTACCGCGAGGCCGGTGACCCGCTCACGTCGGTCGAGCGGCTTCAGGACGCGGCGCTCTGCCAGCCTGAGAACCACGCGCTCGCCGAACAGGTCCTGACGAGCTTCGAAGCGCAGGGACGAACCTCGGAGCCCATCGCGTTTCTCACCGCCTTGACGGAGCGCACCGACGACGTGAAGCGTCGACGCGAGCTTCGTCACCGAATCGCCGCGATTTACGCGCAGCTTGGTGATGAGGCCAGCGTCCGAGCGAGCCTTGAGGCGGTGCTCGCGGATGGCGATGACCTCACCGCGCTCCAGCTGCTCTTCCAGTTCGCCGAGAAGGCGAGCGACGCTGCCGCGGCCGTCGATCTCGGCTCGCGCATCGTGGAGCTCGTCACGGGCGAGGATCGGCTGGCGTACGCGGTGCGTGTCGCGCAGCTGCAGTCGGACTCGCTCGGTGACGTCGCCGCCGCCGCCAGGACCTTCAGGCGGATCGTCGACGAGCTCGACCCGACCAACGCGTTCGCGCTCTATTCGCTCGCCGATCTCGAGCAGCGCCAGCAGCATCACGCGGCGTGCGCCGAGGCGCTCGAGAAGCTGTCCGCGGTGCTCGAGAAACAGGAGGGGATGGAGGACCGCCGGAACGAGGTCGTGCAGCGGCTCGCGGCGCTGTACGAGGGGCCCGTCGCCGACGACCGGGCTGCGGCCCGGATCCTCGAGAAGATTCACGCGGCCGATGAGGAAGACTTCGACGTCGTCGCGCGGCTCGCCCGGCTCCATGAACGCCTCGAGGATTGGCCGCGCGCGGCACAGTTTCTCGCGAAGCTCGCGGAGGTCGAGGGCGACGAGGAGGAGGCGTCGCGGATCGCGCTGCGGCTCGCACAGATCCTCGTCGACAAGCTCGATCGCGGCGATGAGGCGCTCGACTCGCTCGAGAAGCTCGGCGATCTGGGTGACGTCGCAGCGCGCGAGTCGTTCGCCGATCTGGGCGTTCGGGTGGGACGGAAGGCGCGCGTCGCAGCAAAACTTCGGGTCTGGAACGAATCCGCCCAGGGGCCCGAGCGCGCGGCGATTTTGCGGCGATCGTTCGAGCTCTACTATGAGGAGCGTCAGCTTCACGAGGCCCGCGGCATCGGGCTCGAGCTCGTGCGCGGGAAGCACGTCGACGAGGACCTTCTTGCGCGGCTCGAGGCGCTCGCACTCGATCTCCGAGAGGTCGATCTGCTTCGAACCATCCACGAGCTTGCGGCCAGGGCCAAGTCCGGGGCCGAGCGAGCGGACGAGCTCGTGCGTCAGGCCGAGCAGCTGTTGCAGGTCGGCGTCGACCCCGTCGAGGCGATGCAGCATGGCGAGCTGGCGCTTGCGGCGATCGAGCCGGCCGACGCTGCGGCGTTGCTGCCCCGCCTCGCGGGCATGGTGACGTCACCCGAGCAGGCGATCGAGCTCTACGAGCGGCAGGCCCTCCGCTGCAAGCGCCCCCAGGATCGCGTCGAGGCGCTTTCCCGCGCGGCGATCGCCGCGGCCGAACGAGGGGCCATCGACCGCGCCCGCGAGTTCTTCGACACTGCGCTCGGTGGCGGCGTTCAGGAGTCGACGCTCTCGCTGCTCGAGCAGTCCGCGCGCGACGTCGACACCGCGCACGGAGGCGAACATCGCGTGCTGCGCGTCCTCGCCGAGTCGCTCGCTTCCGGAGGTCAAAACTCCCGCGACGGTGGGCGGACGCGCGCTTCGCTCTTGCGGCGAGCTGCCCTCATCGCGCAGCACGATCTTCGAGACCCGGATCTGGCCTTCGGCTGGCTCGCCGAGGCGATCATCGCCCACGTCGACGACACGACGATGGAAGCGCTCGACCGGCTGACTGCGGAGCTTGGCGACCCGCGTCGACTCGAGGGCGCTCTCGGTCGTGCCCTCGAGGAGGTCCACGATGGTCCCGTCGTGCGGCGGCTGTTGCGCAAGCGGGCCGATGTTCGGGTGGGAGCGCTGGCCAACAAGCATGGCGCCGCCGAGGACTTGAAGAGGCTCCACGAGCTCTCGCCGACCGATCAGGACGTCACGCGCGAACTCACGGATTTGCTCACCGGTCTGGGCAACCATCGGGGCATGATCGAGCTCTACGAGGACCAGATCCTCCGCGGCCGCCAGCCTCATGTCCGCGCCGAACTCGCTCGGAAGGTCGCGGTGCTCTGGGAGGAAGCGCTCGGTGATGCACGTGAGGCCGCCGATGCGTG
>Ga0194129_10004652_pt1 | contig 18068 bp, 17 predicted proteins | sample TA2KigCa35mmetaG_FD_150862 | JGI IMG/M metagenome (GOLD analysis project Ga0194129, IMG submission 150862) | Freshwater microbial communities from Lake Tanganyika, Tanzania - TA2015038 Kigoma Deep Cast 35m | ecosystem: Environmental > Aquatic > Freshwater > Lake | place: Tanzania: Lake...
CATGGCCTGCTCGCGGCTGTCACCGTAGGTGATGACTTTAGCAATCATCGAGTCGTAGTGAGGAGGCACCAAATAATTGGTGTAAGCATGCGAGTCGACGCGCACGCCAAGCCCGCCTGGGGGGTGCCAGTGGCTGATGCGGCCAGGCGATGGGGTAAATCGAAAGGGGTCTTCGGCATTGATTCGGCACTCGATGGCATGGCCTTTGAGCACGATGTCCTTTTGCCTGAACATGAGTTTTTGACCCGCCGCGACTCGAATCTGTTGTTGAACAATATCGATCCCGGTGATCATTTCGGTGACCGGGTGTTCGACCTGCACCCGGGTGTTCATTTCGATGAAGTAGAACTCTTCGTTTTCAAATAAAAATTCGAAGGTTCCTGCGCCGCGATAGCCAATCTTCTTTGCAGCGTCGGCGCATCGGCTGCCAATCCGATCAATCAGCTTGCGGGCTATCCCTGGTGCGGGTCCTTCTTCGATGACCTTCTGGTGCCGACGTTGCATCGAACAATCGCGCTCGCCGAGGTAAACCACATTGCCCTGACCATCCGCGAGAATTTGAATCTCGATATGCCTGGGCTGCTCGAGAAACTTCTCCAAATAAACGCTTGCATTGTTAAACGCTGCTCCTGCTTCGCTTCGGGTCATCGTCACGGCATTGATGAGCGCAGCTTCGGTATGCACCACGCGCATGCCGCGCCCGCCACCGCCACCTGCCGCCTTGATAATGACGGGGTAGCCAATCTGCCTCGCAATGCGAACAATCTCTTTGGGGTCGTCAGGAAGCGCGCCCTCCGATCCCGGTACCACGGGAACACCTGCTGATTTCATCGCTTGTTTGGCACTGACCTTATCACCCATGATCCGGATCGACTCGGGCTTGGGTCCGATAAACACAAATCCCGATCGCTCAACCCGCTCGGCAAAGTCAGCGTTTTCAGATAAAAAGCCATAACCTGGGTGGATGGCTTCAGAGTCTGTAACCTCGGCAGCAGAGATAATCGCGGGAATATTGAGATAGCTTTCGCGGGACGGTGCAGGGCCAATACATACCGATTCATCGGCTAATTTCACATACTTGGCTTCGGTATCTGCTTCCGAGTGGACCACAACCGTCCGAATACCCATCTCTCGGCAAGCGCGTTGAATTCGAAGCGCGATTTCGCCGCGATTGGCAATTAATATTTTTTCAAACATCGGTCTCTCACACGAAGGTCGCAGCCTGCTTTTCGGACTTTGGCAAGGCCTAGCCTCACTCGATCACGAATAGCGGCTGGCCATACTCAACGGGTTGGCCGTTTTCTACAAGAATCTGGGTAACCGTGCCCGCCTTGCCAGCCTCGATTTCGTTGAGCAGCTTCATCGCCTCAATCAGGCAAAGCACATCTTGCTCACCCACTTTGCTCCCTATTTGAACAAAGGGGTCTGCGCCCGGCTGCGAAGCACGATAAAAAGTACCAACCATGGGTGACTTCACTACATGACCATTGTGCTTGGCCTCGGCGCTGGGCGGATCTCCCGGAGCGGGTATGGCTTGGGCCTGCGCTGGACTTTGGCTGAGGCTTTGTGCCGCAGGCAGGCTGGTCAGTGAGATTGGCGCTTGCATGTGTAGTGACTGCATCGATGCGAGGGCATTCATTTGAGGCAAGCTCAAGCCTGGTTGCGCTTTAACAATCCGCACCTTGCCTTCGTTTTCAGTGATTTCCAACTCTGATATATCCGACTCAGAGACCAAATCGATTAATGATTTAATTTTTCGTAAGTCCATCGACATGTCCTAATTGCTTTGAGTGCCTGAGGCCAGGCTGTCTCGGTTCGCTCGCTTGGGGGCTGCCTGACCAGGGCTAAGCCTGCAAGCGCCTCGCTGCCGCTTGCAGGGCGAGTTCGTAGCCCTGCGAGCCAAGTCCAACAATGCTTCCGATCGCAAGATCAGAAAAATACGAGTGATGCCTAAAGGCCTCCCGCTGGTGGATATTGCTAAGGTGTACTTCAATAAAGGGAATTGCAACGGCGGCAAGCGCATCGCGTAGCGCGACTGAACTGTGGGTAAAGCCAGCCGGGTTGATAAGAATGAACCCGACTGATTCTTCGCGCGCCTGATGAATACGATCGATCAAGGCGCCTTCGTGATTGCTCTGAAAGACATGAAGATCCAGGCCCATGGCGCTTGCGGCTGCACGCAGCCTTTGGTGAATGTCCTCGAGTGTTTCATGGCCATAAATTCCTGGCTCGCGACGCCCGAGCATGTTGAGATTCGGGCCCTGGATGACCAATACACAAGGCGCGGAGGCCGTTTGCTCAGCACTCATTTAAAGGGCAGCCCGCACTTGACTTCGAAGCGCATCAATGCGCACTTTTCCGACAATTGTTTTTAACATGTTGCCATCTTGCCCGATTATTACCGTATAAGGCAACAAGCCCTTGTCATTTCCAAATAAACGCGCTAGTTCATTGCCTGTTGTCCCGCCAAGTAGGAGGGGGTAGGCAACGGGCGATTTTGCTGCAAATTGCCGGATGTTAGAAGGTGAATCGATACCGATCCCGATCATTTTGACACGGTTGGGTGAAGAGGCCTCAAACTCGCGCTGCAAAGCATCGAGTTCGGGCATTTCTTCAACGCATGGGGGGCACCAGGTCGCCCAGAAATTCACCACGATCACTTTGCCGCGAAGGCTCGAGAGCTCTAGGGGGCTGTTGTCGGCAGTTTCAAATCGCTGAGAAAAAAAAGTCTGGCTTGCGTGGTGTGCTGCCGGTTGCTCACTGTAGTAGCGGGTAGCAAACCACGCACCTGCGGCTGTCAGGACAAAGGCGAGAGCGAGCAGGCCGAGCATGCGCGTCAACAAGCGCTTTCCCTGTGTTTCTGAGGCATTCATGGCGCGGGATCTTATACGAAAGGTTAGTCCTCGTCAGTAAGGCCTCATAAAGTCACGGCTTTTGGCATGGCTGGCCGGATCTTAAGGCCCAAGTTTTGCTTCAAGTGCGAGCACATCGCCGCGTTCCATGAGGCTTTGTCCTCCGATGTGGGTCGGCTGCAGCGCTCCGCGGAAATCAACCGGGGTGTATATCGCAATCATGATCGCCTCGCCCTGCCAATGCACACCCAGTGCTTCAATCGCTTTGCCCGTTCTGAAATGTCTCAAGGACAAGGCTTCTGGGTCGAGTCCGAGATCGAGCAGTCGAAAATGTAGCTGCTTTGAGTCTTCAGGAAAGGCCTGCAAATGGATTGGGGCATCCTGGCTGGCAATACCTTTCCACACTGCGCCGGTCGCAAGCACGGGTGTGGGTGCGATGCTTCGCATCATGGCAATGGCAACTTGGCGCATGCGTCGCAGGCGCTGACCATGATGCGGATCGAAGAGTTCGAGATGTTCAAGCAGCGCGCGATCGATATCCAAAGCATCAGGTATTGCACTGTTTGGCAGACGCTGCCCGCCACTTAGCGATTCGAGCGCTCGTTTTCGGGCCTGCCCAGGCTCGAGGCCGTGGTCTGCGATCAACTGGGCGATATGCTGTGCGAGTTGTTCGCGGATTTCATCATGTGTTCGTGAAGCCATGGTTCTTGTCGTTTGCTGATTAAAATGACGGCATCGTGCATATTCACATATTAGGTATTGCGGGCACCTTCATGGGCGGTCTCGCCGCCATCGCCCGTCAGGCCGGGCATCGGGTCACAGGCTGTGACGCCAATGTCTACCCCCCGATGAGCGATCAACTGCGCGCGCTCGACATCGATTTTCTTGAGGGCTTTTCGGCTGATCAGATCGCGTTAAAGCCTGACTTATTTGTCATAGGCAATGTGGTCTCGCGCGGTAATCCCTTGATGGAGGCGATTTTGGATGCGCGGCTGCCCTATCGCTCGGGCCCGCAATGGTTGAGCGAGGCTGTGCTGGGATCGCGGCCTGTACTTGCAATTGCAGGCACTCATGGCAAAACCACAACGACCGCAATCAGTGCCTTTTTGCTTCGCGAGGGCTTGAAACAAGACATCGGTTACTTGATTGGCGGGGTTGCACACGACTTCGAATCGAGTGGCTTTTTGGGTTCGCCCGATGCGCCATTTGTGATTGAAGCAGACGAATACGATACGGCATTTTTCGATAAACGATCAAAGTTTGTGCATTATCGACCGCAGGTGGCAGTGCTCAATAATCTAGAATTTGATCACGCAGATATCTTTCCTGATCTAGCCGCGATTGAAGTCCAGTTTCATCACTTGGTGAGGATGATGGCGCGCCAGGCATTTATTGTGATGCCAGCACAAGGACTTGCAGGCGAAGCGCTCGAACGCGTAATTGCCCGTGGTTGCTGGTCGCAGCTTGAGCGATTCGGTGATGCCGCAAAGGGACTTTGGGTCGCCGGCTCGCAAGCGATCGATGGTGGCCAAATCATCCAATTGCATGATGCAAACCGAAAAATCGGCGCATTCAAGCTCGCACTTTCGGGGGCATTTAACCGCAATAATTGCTTGGCTGCGCTGACGGCCGCTCGTTGTCTTGGTCTTGAGCCTGAGCAGGCGATCGAGCATCTTGCAGGTTTTCGCGGGGTAAGGCGGCGTATGGAGTGGCGTGGTAGCGTCCGTGAGATTGACGTTTACGACGATTTTGCGCATCACCCCACAGCGATTGAGGCCAGTCTCGCAGCAGCAGCCGAGTTTGGCAAGGGGCGCGTCATTGCAGTGCTTGAACCGCGAACAAACACGATGAAGCAAGGGGCAATGGCTGCAAGATTAGCGCCGAGTCTGCAAACGGCTGATCTTGTGTTTTGCTATGCAGGCGGGCTGTCCTGGGATGTTGCTGGCGCACTTGCGCCGCTCGGCGACAAGTTGCAGGTTCACCATGCGATGGATGCACTGATCACTGCGATCGCTAAGTCGGCGAGGCCGAATGACCGCATTATCGTTATGAGTAATGGCGGATTTGGTGGGATTCATCAGCGATTGCTTGATGCGCTAGAGGCCTCTTGAGTAAAGATCAAACCAACACCACGCAGGTCCATGGCAGCGGGCCTTTTGCTCTTTTTGAAGAAGAAGGGCAATTACGCTGCGGCAAATTGCTTGCCGAAGCGCCGGCAAGTGTGCAGATCGAGCAAGCCAGTGGTCGACGCAGCAAAGTCAAACAAAACCACATGTTTATGCGATTTTCGCAACCCGGACCGCAAGACTTGCTTGTGCAGGCTAAAGCGATGGCTGCTGAGCTTGATGTGGCTTTTATTTGGGAAACCTGCAACCAAGAAACCGCTGGCGACCTCGACTTCATGGCGCTGGCAAGTGAGTACTTTGGCAGCGGCCCAAACGCAGTTCAAGCCTGCGCCATGCTCATATGCTTGCAAGAGGCACCGATTTGGTTTTTGCGTCGCGGTCGGGGGCTTTTTCGCCCACAGCCTCGTGAGCAAATCGATCGCGCCTTGCAAGCGCTCGAACGACGACGTCAGCAAGATGACATGGTCCAAGCCTGGGCCGGCTTGTTAGCGCAAGATCAATGGCCTCATGATTGGCTTGACCCTCAAGGCCCAGCTGGGTTGGTGCGCCCTATTGCGCTCTTATTAAAACCAGACAAGCAATCGTTGGCCTATCGAGCTATCGATGCGGCTTGCAAAGCGCGGCAGTTATCGACTGCGCGGCTGCTCTTGGCCTGCGGCCAATTTGCCACTGCGCTGCAATTGCATCAGGAGCTATTTGCACAAGAGCATTTCCCGAAAGGGCTCGATGCGGCCTATCCTCAAGTTGAACTCGAGAGGGCGATCGCATCGCTCACATTGACTATCAATGCCCTCGACCAAGCAGCGGTCGAAGCGTTTTCGATCGACGATTCGAGCACCACGGAGATCGACGACGCTCTGTCCTTGAGCATTAGCTACGCAGCCGATGGGCAGACCATCAACGAGCTTAGCCTTGGTGTGCATATTGCAGTCCCGGCCTTGTTGCTCACACCTGAAAGTCGGTGGGATGCGATGGCCAGGGAGCGGATGTCAACCGTTTATGCGCCGGGTCAGAAAATCCAAATGCTTCCTGAGGCGATCGTGCGTTGCTTTTCTCTCGACGAAGGCAAGCTTTGCCCGGCGCTATCGCTTTACGTTCGCTTCAACGCGCAATGCGAGGTCGTGGGTGAAGAGACCAAACTTGAGCGGGTCAAGATACGGGCCAACTTACGCCACGACCAGCTTGAAAGCAGCATTGATGAGCAAGTGATTGAGGACTGGGAGCGTGCTGTTTGGCCTAAGGCCGTGCTTGCCGAGGATTTAATGCAAGCGCTTGGACAACTATGGCGAATCAGCAAGCGACTCCAGGCCGAGCGTGAAACCGTAAGAGGGCGGCCTGAACCTCGGTTTCGGAGCGACTTTCACTTTCGTATCAACGACGATCGGGTTGAGATCGAGCAACGTCGTCGCGACGCGCCATTAGATCGAATCGTTGCTGAGATGATGATTTTGGCCAACTCACGATGGGGGCGATGGGTCGCACTTAATCGGTTACCAGCGATTTTTCGCTCGCAGTCGATGGGGCGCGCACGCATGACCACCCACCCCATTGCGCATCAAGGTCTAGGCGTTGGGCAATACCTGTGGGCTACCTCGCCCTTGCGCCGATATGCTGATCTTGTGAATCAACGGCAATTGCTCGCTCTGGCCACTCGCCAACGTCCGCCGTTCAGCCAGGAAAGCGCCGATTTGCATCGGGTGATTGCGGGCTTTGATGCGCGCTACGATGCTTATAACGATTACCAGAACAACATGGAGCGCTACTGGTCCATGCGCTGGGTCGAGCAAATGCAGCCCGAGGGTGCTGAACGCCCCATGCGCTTTCGCGCTATGGCGCTACGTGAACAGCGCGCTCGTCTGAGAGATGCGCCTTTAGTATTCGCACTCCCCGATATGCCTGATGGGCATGCAGGTCGAGGCCTGTGGGTTGAGTTTGTGAAGATGGATGGGCTTGATTTATCGATCGAAGTTCGCATGTTGGCTTGGGACGATGAGCCAAGCGCTGAATCAGCCGACGGATCTTCTCAAACATCAGGCGATGGGCCGAGCACTGGCTGACCGAGGAATGCCCGTGGTACAGGCCCACCCAGGAATTGCTAAGGCCCAGGCCCATCCGGAATTACCCAAGGCCCAGGCCTTATGGGTGGCGCTTGGCCTATCTGCCCTCTTACACCTTGGCTTTTTTTTCGCCCCTTGGGCAGTCCTTATGCAGCCCTCGCGCCCCAAGTTGCCATCGAGTCTTGAGTTGGTCTTTGTTAACGCACAAAACGATTTGCCGCCGATGGCACCCGAAGTACTTGCCCAAGCACCGATGTCTGGAGGCGGTGACGATCGAGCCGGTGGGCGCTATCGCTCGCCCTATTTGGCAAACCGACTCGATAAGGACTCAGCCCATCATCAAGCCTTGATGGACGAAGCGCTCAAAGCCGAGCAAGTTCAAAGCCATGCCGAACGGCTAGCCAAGAAACAACAGGTCCCTGAAAAGCCAGGGCTTGATTTAGAGCAGGCAAGAGAACTTGCCCGTTTGCAAGCCCAAATTGATCAGCGTATGGGGCATTTATCCAATATGCCGCGGCGACTGGTTTATGGGGTCAATGCCAAGGCTGTTTCATGGGCGGCATGGGCCGATCGCTGGGTTGCAAAGATTGAGCGCGTTGGTACCCAGCGCTTGGTGGCCTTGGCGCGGCAGGCGCGTTTTGATCGGGTGCTGGTGCGGGTCGATGTTGACCGAAGCGGACGTGTGATCAAGCTTGAAATTCACCAAGCATCGCGCTATCCCGAATTGAACCAAGCTGTTCAAGAGATTGTCCGGGCTGCCTCGCCTTTTGCGCCCTTTGATGCAGCCATGCGGGCTGAGGGGGATGTGATCAGCATGGTAAGGTGGTGGCATTTCACACGCGAAGGACTGCGTACTGACTCCTAGGCGACGCACTTCATGAAGTATTTTGCGGTCATCGGTCACCCGGTTGCGCATAGCCGGTCTCCAATCATTCATCAGGCCTTTGCCAAGCAGTTTGGGCATGAGATCACCTATGCACGATTGCATGCGGCGCCTGGCGGTTTTGCTGATGTGCTCGCAGCCTTTCAAGCAGCAGGCGGTCATGGGGTAAACGTCACGCTGCCATTTAAACTTGACGCTTACGCGATTTGTTCGGAAGTCAGCGACCGGGCTAAGTCTGCCGCTGCTGTGAACACGATTGCCTTTAGTAAACGTGGACTCATCGGCGATAACACCGATGGTCTTGGTTTGGTCGATGACTTGAGCGGTCGTCTTGGCTTAAAGCTTGAGGGTTTGTCGGTGTTGATTTGTGGAGCGGGAGGAGCGACTCGAGGGGTTATTGCACCACTTTTTGAAGCGGGCTGTCGCCACATTCGGGTGGTCAACCGAGATGTTCAAAAAGCAAAGCAACTGTGTATTGACATTAATAACGTTCCGCATCATGGGGCTTTGGATGCTTGTTCTTATTCGGACTTGCAGGCCCTTAAAAGCGGCCAAGGTTTCGATGTCCTTATTAACGCAACCTCTGCGGGCTTGGCAGGACAAAGGCTTGATGTACCCGATGTGATGTTTGCAAAAAGCAGGCTTGCCTATGACATGGTCTACGCTGCAAAGCCAACCGTTTTTATGGAGCAGGCGATGCAGGCAGGCTGTGCTGACTCGAGTGATGGATTGGGTATGCTCGTTGGGCAGGCTGCACATGCCTATGCGCTATGGCATGGCGTGATGCCACAAACCGCGCCGGTGTACAAGGACTTGCGCGCAGCCATCGATGGGCAATAGACGATCGTTTTCGCTGACGTCAAGCTTGGTTCGCCTCGGGCTCATTGTTTTCGGATTGTTTTGCTTCGTTCAATGCTTTTATTTTGTACAGGTTTTATGGTTCCGTTTCGTTGATCCTGAGCAAAGCGCATTCATGGCCGAGCAGGCAAAGCAGGTGCCGATGATCAAACATCATCCGGTAGCTTATCAGCGCATCGCAGTGCACTTAAAGCGCGCTGTGATCGCTGCCGAAGACCAGCGCTTTGATAAGCACGATGGGATTGATTGGGATGCGATCGAAAAGGCCTGGATGCAAAACCGCGATAAAGGCCGCGTGGTACGCGGTGGATCAACCATTACTCAGCAGCTTGCGAAAAATCTCTTCTTATCAGGCGAACGCAGCTACTGGCGCAAGGCCCAGGAGGCCTTGATTACGCTGATGATTGAAGCGGTCATGGATAAGCAACGCATCTTGCATCTTTATTTGAACTACGCTGAATGGGGTGAGGGTGTGTTTGGGGCTCAGGCAGCGGCACAGCATTACTTCGGTATTCCAGCCTCTCAGCTCAATGCTTATCAGGCGGCACGTCTTGCTGCGATGTTGCCACGGCCGCGCCACTACGACAAACATCGCGATTCGGCTTTTCTTGCCTCACGAACCGAATTTGTTTTGCGCTGGATGCAGCAAATGCAGCTGCCTTGAAACGCTAGTGCCAAGCGATTCTCGATTCGTGCATCAGAATGCTCAATAGACTTACTTTGGAGGGAACAACGTGGGGATGATGCAAGATAAGGTTGTTATTGTGACCGGAGCCGGTGGCGGCATTGGTCGAGCGATCGCTTTGGCTATGGCAGCAGAAGGGGCCAAAGTGCTCGTTAACGATATTGGCGCGAGCGTGAGCGGCGAAGGCAATGACCAAGGCCCAGCGGCAGCTGTGGTCGCCGAGATCGCAGCGCAAGGCGGTCAGGCGTTTGCCAATACCGATTCTGTTGCCGATGCAGCAGGTGCTCAGCGCATTGTTGATGCTGCGCTTGCGCGTTTTGGCCGCTTAGACGCGGTGGTCAATAACGCAGGCATTTTGCGCGATCGTTTCTTTTTTAAGATGAGTAACGATGATTTTGATGCAGTCGTCAAAGTGCATCTTTATGGCAGTTATTACATGAGTCGTGCCGCGGCTAACCTCTTCAAAGAGCAGCAGTCAGGCGCATTCGTCCACATGACATCAACCTCAGGTCTGATTGGCAATCTGGGTCAGGCGAATTATGCTGCGGCAAAATTAGCCCTGGTGGCATTGTCTAAGTCGATTGCGCTTGACATGGCGCGCTATCAGGTACGATCAAATTGTATAGCGCCCTTCGCATGGAGCCGGATGATTGGTTCGATTCCAACCGACACCCCAGAACAACAGGCCCGTGTCGCCAAGATCCAGCAAATGACACCAGAGAAAATCGCACCGATTGCAGTTTACTTAGCGAGTGACGCAGCAAGTAAGGTCAACGCCCAAGTTTTTGCGGTCCGCAACAATGAAATCTTTTTGATGAGCCAGCCTCGACCGATACGATCAGTGCATCGTTCTGAAGGCTGGAACCCACAAACCGTTGCCGAGCATGCCATGCCAGCCCTGCAAGCTGACTTTTTGGGGATGGAGCGTTCGGGCGACGTCTTCACCTGGGATCCGGTATGAGCCAAATGTTTGATGCACAACGCCTTCGTGACTGGGCGTTCGAACCCATTCGTCATCGTTATAGCGAACGCGACACCATGCTTTATGCGCTTTCTCTCGGTGCGGGTATGGATCCCTGTGATGAGCAAGCCTTAAGGCTTTGCTACGAAGACAAGCTCCAGGCGCTGCCAACCATGGCGGTCGTTCTCGCCTATCCTGGTTTTTGGGCTAAGAATCCTGCAACCGGTATCAACTGGGTGAAGCTTGTGCACGGCGAACAGCAATTGCATCTTCACCAAGCCCTACCAAGCGCTGGTGAGGTGATGGGCTACAGCCGCGTGACCCATGTGATCGATAAAGGCGCAGACAAGGGCGCATTGATGATTAGCGAGCGCAAGGTCTGTGAGGCAAGCACGGGCGCTGTGATCGCCACGATGACGCAAACCACCTTTATGCGCGGCGATGGAGGCTTTAGCCAGCGTGGTCAGCGCAGCGATGAAGCACCTGCCTCAAGGCCTGCTGTGCCGAGCCGTCCTCCCGATATGAAACATCAGCTCGCAAGCCGGCCCGAATCGGCACTGCTCTACCGGCTCATGGGGGATTACAACCCACTTCACGCAGATCCGGCAGTGGCAAGCGCTGCGGGATTCAAACAACCCATTTTGCATGGACTTGCAAGCTTCGGTATCGCTGCGCGTTCAATGATCGAAAGCTGTGCTGAGCGCAATCCAGCAGGCTTGGTCGATATCGGGGTACGATTTTCTTCGCCGGTTTATCCAGGAGAAACCCTTGAAACCTCGATTTGGAAACTTGATGATCCGGGAGCATATGCCTTTCAAACCAAAGTTTTAGAACGTGATTTGATTGTTCTTAGTCATGGAACAGCTCGTGTTGCTGTATAAATTATAACTAGGAGGAGACAGCATGAAAGATAATCAACAAGGAAGGGTGCTCAAACCATGTATAGCAGCGCCCAGTCAAAGCGAGACGGTGCTCGGTCAACGAAGAACGTCGCTTAAGCGAATCGCGATCGCAGGCGCATCGCTGGCTGCTATGCAAAGTCATCCGTTTAGCAGCGCCTGGGCGCAAAACACAGCTTCATGGACCTCAAAGCCGATTCGCCTCTTGGTGGGTTATCCACCGGGTGGGCCGGTTGATCTCGCTGCGCGCTCCTTTGGCGCAACCCTTGAGAAAGTCATCGGCCAATCGGTGGTGATCGAAAATAAGGGTGGTGCCAGCGGCATGCTTGCTGCGCAAACCATTGCGCAGGCGCCCTCCGATGGTTCTTATTTATTTTTTGCAGCTAGTCCAACCATTTCGATCGCACCGCATTTGCAAAAGGGTAATAACTTTGACCCGCTGACCCAGCTTGTACCCATTGCTCAGGTGGTCGAGTATGCAAATGTTTTAATGGTCAATAAAGATCTTCCTTTTAAAACAGTGTCTGATCTTGTCGCTTATGCTAAGGCTAATCCCGATAAGCTCAGCTTTGGTTCTGCGGGCGTTGGAGGTTCCAATCATTTATCCGCAGAACTATTAAAGAAAATGACGCAAACCCAAATGGTGCATGTTCCTTATCGTGGAAATGCACCGGCGATGCTCGATGTCATGGGCGGCAAAATTGCTTTCATGTTCGACATTGTGATTACCGCCAAGGGCTACCATGAAAGCGGCAAGGCAAGAGCGCTTGCGGTGACCTCCAAGACCCGTAATCGCGCGCTTCCCGATATTCCGACGATGGTTGAGGCGGGCGTGCCTGGCTTTGACGTCACCGGCTGGTTTGCGCTTTACGGCCCGACAAGTCTGAACCGGGATTTAATTGCGAAAATAAATCAGGCGACTAAATTGAGTTTGTCGCAGCCTGCTCTGGTTGGTCGCATGACCGAGCTCGGCTTTGAGGTTAGGCACAGTTCGGCTGACGAGCTTGCAAGCCTCGCCAAAAATGAGCATGGCATGTGGGCTGAAGTCATTCGCGGCTTAAAGATCGACTAGTTGCCGCTTGTCTCGTTGCCGATAAAGCCGGCCGATTGGCGCTGCCATAAGCTGGCATAGTGGCCTTTGAGGGCCAGCAGTTGCGCGTGTGTGCCCTCTTCGACAATCTTGCCCTGATCCATGACGAGGATACGGTCCATCCGCGCAAGCGTGGAAAGGCGATGGGCGATTGCGATCACCGTGCGCCCTTTGCACAAACGATCGATTGCGTCCTGAATCAAGGACTCGGTTTCCGAGTCGAGGGCGGAGGTGGCCTCGTCCAAGATCAGAATCGGCGCGTCTTTAACAAAGGCGCGTGCGATGGCGACCCTTTGGCGTTCGCCACCCGAGAGTCGTACACCGCGTTCACCGACAATCACATCAAAACCCTCGGGTCTGTTATTGATGAAAGCTTCGCAGTGCGCAGCTTTAGCTGCTTCCCACAAGCAAGCTTCACTGGCTTCAGGCTTTGCGTAGGCAATATTTTCACGCAGGCTGCGATGAAAAAGTGCCGGGTCTTGCGGCACATCAGCAATCGCTAGGTTCAGTGAGTCGATCGTGACGGTGGCAATGTCCTGGCCATCGATCAAGATCTGCCCCGCACTGACATCGTAGTAACGGCGAATCAGCTTGGTCAGCGTGCTTTTTCCTGCACCCGATGGACCCACCAAACCGATGCGTTCGCCAGCACGAATATGCAAGTCGAGGTCTCGAAATAAGTGATCGCCGCTACGATATTGATAACTGACTTTCTCAAAACGAATATCACCGCCCCGCACTTGAAGTGGTTTTGCATCGACCGCTTCAAGGATGTCGTGGGGTTTTGCGATCACTGCTAAAGCCGCCCCCAGAATGCCTACTTGCTCGAAAAATCCAACCAATTGCCCTGAAAGCGCCCATACGTTGGTGACAAGAATCGCCGCAAGCGAAATCACCATGACCACATCGCCAACACCCATGAAGCCTTTCAAAAAGGCGTCGATCCCCATGGCAATGAAGGCGCACTGAAAGGCAAGCAGGGCCGTGTACATCACAAGCATCATCCAAAGCAAGAATCGTCTTGTGCTCATCGAGGCACCGCGTTCGGATCGCAGCGAATCGAGCACGCGCAAGCGCTCGCTCAATCGTTTGGCGTTACCTCGAACCACGTCCATATGCGTGTTGATGTCGACGAGCACCCCAGTGGAAGCCGACATCTCCTCACCGAAGGCCTTAAACAAGGGCACGCAGCGGCGGGTGAACCACATCGAAAGCCCAACAAAGCCGACCAGCCAGCACAAAAACACCCAGAAAAAATAGCTCGGAGCCGCGGCAAGGACAATGAAGGACATCAAGATCGCAACGACCATGCGGATAAAGCCGTCAAAGACAATGCTCAAGAGCGCGACCGAGGCAGTGCCGGCTTGCTTGACCTTTTGTCCAAGACTTCCCGCTAAATGATCCTGAAAAAAGCGCGGTGCATGCTGATCAAGCCAGTGATAAACCTCTACCTGAGCTTGAAGTCGTAATTCGGGCGCTGTGTATAAATCAACCCACTCGCGGATTCGGTTACATGCTGCCGAGCCAAACCAGACCGTTGCGATGAGGGCAAATAGTTGCCATATGTTTTCTGCTTCTGTCTCGTTGGCTTTGAGCGCGTCGATCAAATCGCGCATGAGTATGGGTTCAAAGCCCATGAGACCAATGCCGCCAGCCGCGAAAAGCGCAAGCGCAAGCGTTCGGTAGCGAAACTGTCGCCACAAAATACCGAAGAAAAATGGATAGGGCTTAAGAGGAACAGCGGTCAACGAAACACCTGTTGAAGATCCTTCGCTATCCAATGGCCACTACGACCGCCTTGCTTCTCGATGAGTTGAACGGCCTCGATGACCATGCCTCGGTCAACCGCCTTGCACATGTCGTAGATTGTTAGCAGGGCAATCTGTACCGCTGTGAGGGCCTCCATTTCGACGCCCGTCCGCCCTTCACATCGCACGCAAGACTCACAACCAATCGAATCGTCGCCTAGCCAATGCCAGTCGATTGTGACCTTGCTAAGGCTAAGGGGATGACAAAGCGGGATCAAGTCTGCTGTGCGCTTGGCAGCCATAATGCCTGCAATCCGCGCCACAGCGAGCACATCGCCTTTGCCCGCTTTACCTTCTTGTACCAGCTGTCGGGTACTCGGCAACATGCGGATACGACCTGCTGCAATCGCCTGTCGGCTTGTTATGGCTTTATCGCCAACGTCAACCATGACCGCCTGGCCGGCTTGATCGAAGTGGGTGAGCGCGTTCTGATGGAACTTTTCATTCATGCAACAATCATAGCAAGATGAGTAAAGCTGTTTTTCGCAAGCTTCTGGTCCGACTCGTAGTCAGCGCCCTGTCGCTTGGACTCGCTTGCGGGGTAACTTCAGCGCGTTCAGAGGTTGCGTCCCTGGCCCGAGCCGCACCAAGCGCCTTGCCTGCCTTAGGGGACCCGTCTTCGGAGAGCTTGTCACCTTCGACCGAGCGCAAGCTCGGCGAAAGCATCATGCGCGATATTCGGCGCAGTCAGGCTGGTGATGAAGACCTTGATGTCATCGCCTACCTTGAGGCCCTAGGCAGGCGGCTTATTGATGCATCAAAAAGCGGTCAGGATTTTGAGTTCTTTCTCGTCCGCGATAGCAGCCTTAATGCATTTGCCTTGCCTGGTGGCTTTATCGGCGTCCATGCGGGGCTTATCGCTGCTGCAGAAAGTGAGTCGGAACTCGCGGGTGTGCTAGCCCATGAAATCGGCCATGTGACCCAACGCCATATCGCTCGTATGCTGGGGAAAAGTCGCGACGCTGGGATTGCCCAAATGGTTGGGCTGGTGCTGGCGGCACTGGCCGCCAGATCGAATCCGCAAGCAACACCCGGGCTGATTGCCCTGGGCCAGCAGATGGCACAGGACCAAATGCTTTCTTTTTCACGTGATGCCGAGCGCGAAGCCGATCGGATTGGCTTTGATACGCTCACGAGGGCCGGCTTCGATCCACAAGGTATGGTGAGTTTTTTCGGGCGGATTCAGCGCGCCTCGCGGGTTTACGAGTCGGCAGCACCGGCCTATTTGCGCACACACCCACTGACCACCGAACGGATGTCAGATATGCAGGCGCGGATCCGCCAGGAGCGTTATAAGCAGTGGCCCGATTCCTTGGGTTTTCGTCTGATCCGAGCCAGGATGCAAGCCCTGCTTGACCCAAGTGTTGACGGATTGCGGCGAAGTGCAGAACGTTTTGAGTTTCAGATTAAAGAACAAAGCACCCTCGATCTTGCTGCTGCCTGGTTCGGCCTTGCAAGTGTCCGAGAGGCGCAGCTTCGTTGGCACGATGCCTATCAGGCCGCGCAACTCGCTCGCGACTATCTGCAGCACGAGGGATTAAACAATGACTCGGCAGCATCGGCTATCGAACGATTGCAAATCCAAGCACTTGCTGGCCAGGGAAACATGCAAGAGGCGATTGCGCGAAGCGAGGCTGCCTTGCAGCAATTTGCCAGGCAAAAGCGACTTGTGCTGGCCCACGCTGAGCTCTTATTGCGTGCTCAACGCCAGGCCGAGGCCAGACGCTGGGTTGAGTCGATGCTAAGTGAACGGCAAGATGATTTACGCGCCTGGGACTTGCTAAGTAAAATCTACGCATCCCAGGGGCAGCGTGCGCTCACTCACCGGGCAAGAGCTGAGGTTTTTTGGCTGCAAGGTGCTTTGCCAGCCGCTATCGAACAATTAAAGCTCGCGCAGTCGGCCAAAGACGCTGATTTTTTCCATGCGTCAGCTATTGATGCGCGACTTCGCGAAGCGCTACAGCGCTGGCGAGCCGAACGGGCGGCGATGGGCCCTCAAGCCGGACGCGACACAAAGCCATAGTGTTGCGAAGCATCCTCAATGACCGCCAAGCATAATGACTGCCTGCCATGTCTTTCTGAGTCCCAGTGCCACAGGTAACCCTCCGTTCGAGGATGCTGTGCTTCGTCAATGGCAAGTTGTGCAAGGTCGAGATCATGAACCATCGCAGGGCCGAGTTCGCAGCGTAAAAAAATGCGCCCCTGCCGGTCGATACAAGCGTCTTCAATGTCGTTGACCAAAAAGCCCGTATGGCTCACAAGACGATGCTTGCTCGCGTCAGCAACCGATTCCAACACCCGCAAGATGAGCGGTGCGGCATCCAATGAAACATACACCCGCTGCGGTCCGTTTTGCCAGAACCATCGACCTTGTTCATCGGCAGCGTAGTTGCGGCCGATGAAGTCGATGATCGGTGGGCTCGTAATCGGTTCGCCTCGAGCATGTTCTTCAGGGTTAAAACCTGGCGCATCGCGCTGGATCAGGTGCCAGTGCCCGCGTGCGTCAAGCCTTAACCAGCCAAAGACGGCTGGCACATCGGGCCAGCGCTTCATCGCATGTTCGACCGCTTCATCCACGCGAGTAAATCCTGGTCTTTAAGGCTTCAAGCATTCAACGTTTCCTTAAACCATTGACAAATCGTCTTTGGCAGCCAGTCGATGGTAATGGGCATGCCGCCTTGCACGAAGCCAACATGGCCACCATCGTTCGGATAAGCGAGTTGTACGCTTGAATGCAGGCCCGATGGACTTCTGAGCGATTGTGCTGGCACAAAGGGATCGTTTAAAGGATTGAGTACCAAACAAGGGCTTCGAATTGCGCCAAGCCATGGGCCACACGAGCTGCTTGCCCAGTAATGTTCCGCATTGTTAAAACCATGAAGTGGGGCTGTGACATATTCGTCAAATTCTATAAAAGTTCTTGATTGAAGAACTGATGCTTTATCGTATAGACCAGGAAAACGCTGCAGGCGCTCGAGTGCGTTCGGTATAAGGCTATGTAAAAAATAACGCATATACATGAGATTGACGCCACTTGCTAAGGCGTAGGCCCCTGCTCTCAAGTCCTGGGGTGCGCAAATGGCCGCGCACGCGTCAACCAGCCTGCCTGCCGACTCGCCTTGTTCGCCAAGCCACTTCAACAAAGCATTGGCTCCCAGCGACACACCCACTGCGACGATCAAACCATCGTGCCTGCTGCGAAATCTTCTCAAGATCCAGTCGATTTCGGCGCTGTCGCCCGAGTGATAGGCACGAGGCTTTCGATTCGGCAAGCCACCACAGCCGCGAAAGTGAACAACACTTCCTTGCCAGTTCAATCGCAAAGCTTCTTGCATGAACGCAAGACTGTAATGACTTTGAGAACTACCTTCCAGGCCATGAAAAAGTACGACATGCACCGAGCTGCTTGCTGAGCGCCTGTGCGCTCTCGACGCTGATAGGCCTTCCTCGTTTTGGACGAGCGGCATGCCCTCTTTCTTAAGCGCAGCAGCTTCGCGGGTCGACATGACCTCGTCGACAGCCAGCACGTCATCGTCGGGTGTCTGCCAGATGTTGCGCTGATAGTTCACCACAGGCTTTTGGCTAAGCCTTGAGGCAGCTACCGTTTGCACATGCGCGTTGCGCGCCCACCATGGTGCGCTGTAGGCTCGCAGGCGAACGATCGCTTCTTCAGTGCAAGACACGCGCGTTGGGTCTGTCGTCACTTCCTGGGTTTGTGTCTTGTTGAACGGACGCTGCATGGTGCAAAACCATGCGCCAGCCTCGGCTGCCATGCATATAAACATTAGTACATGCCATTTGGAAGGCTCGGGCTCGGCCCGCCTCCATGACATGAATGGTCTCGATCAG
>Ga0194129_10004656_pt1 | contig 18058 bp, 11 predicted proteins | sample TA2KigCa35mmetaG_FD_150862 | JGI IMG/M metagenome (GOLD analysis project Ga0194129, IMG submission 150862) | Freshwater microbial communities from Lake Tanganyika, Tanzania - TA2015038 Kigoma Deep Cast 35m | ecosystem: Environmental > Aquatic > Freshwater > Lake | place: Tanzania: Lake...
TACATCAAGGTGCTGCAGCACGAGCAGATCGGCAGCTGGAAGGAGCGTGCCGACCTCGAGCGCGAGCTCAACAAGTGGATCGGTCAGTACGTCGCAGATCAGGACGTCGTCTCGCCCGCGGTTCGTGGTCGTCGCCCGCTTCGCAAGGCGCAGATCACGGTCGAGGACATCCCGGGCAATGCCGGCTGGTACAAGGTCGACATGAAGGTGCGCCCGCACTTCAAGTACATGGGCGCATCGTTCACGCTCGGGCTCGTCGGCAAGCTCGACAAGGAGTGATTGGCGCGAAGCGTGGGCGTTCGGACCCCGAGCGCCCACCTTCACGCGAGTGACTGAGCGCGCGAGCCGCGCTGACGGCCGTCTGAATCAGCCCTCCGCCAGACATGGTGGAGGGCTTTTTCGTGGGACGAGGGCGAGTCAGCGCAGCGGTACGCGGAGGGTCAGCTCCTCGAGCCCGACGCCCAGGAAGCGCCGCGGGCGCACCGTGACCGAGGCGACGTCATCGCCGAGCTGGAGCTCGATCTCGGGGCCCGAGGGCGGTGCATTTCGAAACATCTCGCCGAGGCCAGCCTCGAGCACCCGACGGGGCTCGCCGCCGTCGCGTGCGCCGACCTCGCCGAGCCACTCGAGCTGTTGCGCGAGTCTCGCGACGAAGAGCTGATCGGTGAGCGTCGCTTGGGGCAGTCGCTCTTCGGGCTCGGCCGTCGAGTCGTCGTAGGTGCGCTTCGGTGGCGGGACGTACGCCGTCGCCGCCGTCATCAGGTATGCCGCGTCGCTGTTCGGTTGTGCCGCAAGCGCGGTGAGTCCGAGCCGCGCGAGCGCGCGTTGAGTCTCGGTCGAGAGGAAAGCCTCGGTGGGTACGGCGACTCGCTCTCCGCCGCGCGTCGCGATCTCCCGCACGGGGAGGTTCTCGACGAGCCCGCCGTCGCGAGCGCCTGTCACGCCGGCAGGCCACTCGAAGCGCTGGTGGCTACGGATGGCGAGCGCGCCGAGCGCCCAAGCCGGCTGGATCCAGACCTCGCCTTCGGTGCCGCTGACGGTCTCGGCGACGAGCGCCTCGCGCACGCGCGAAGACCGGGTGTCGTAGGCCGTCCGGGCGAGGAGCCGGTTCAGGCCGAGGGTGACCCAGAGCGCCGCGGGGCGGTTGGCCTCCGCGCGCCACGGTGCACGCGCGGGCGCGTCGAAGAGCGCTTGCTTGTTGTCAAGTCGGTCGACCTCGTCGAGCGCGACCCCGAAGAGGGCAGGGGCGGCGTTGGTGATCGCGACGAGCGCGGCGCTCTCGGCGGCCTCGGCGAGTGAACGAAACCAGGCGAGCGATGAGGCGTCGGACGTCACTGCCCCATCGACCACGGCGAACGTCACCGGAGGCTCGGCGCCCCGCGCGCCCTCCGTCACCCGGCGCAGCGCGGCGGGCGCCTCTTCGATGCGGCAAGAGAGCACGTCGAGGCGAACGCCCGTCTTCGGTGTCCGACCGACGAGGAACGCGAGCCCACGCCACGACTCTTCGAGCCGCCGAAACTCGGGGTGCTGCACGATCGCCGCGAGCTGCACGCCGAGCGCCTTCTCGATCGCGCGGATTCCCTCGTCTGGCCGCGCGCCCGGGCGTCCCTTGCCGCTGTTCGCGATGGCCGCGAGGAACCCGTCGAAGCGACCGCCGCCAGTGCGGGCGGGTGACGTCGTGGGTGCCGGCGTCGAGGGCGGTGTCTCACCCGCGAGGTCGGGGCCGACGTCGAGGTCGAGCATCCCGAGGATGCGGTCGGCCGCATGGTCGGCGGGGGCACTCACGATCGGGGCCGAGGGCGCGTGTCGCGGACCGACCTCGACACCACCGAGCACCCGCGCGCCGAGCGGCGAGCCATGCCACAAGCGCGCGAGCTCGGACGCGGCACCTTCGACGGAGATCGAGCCGTCGCGAAGTCGCTCGAGCACCTGCTTGCCGTCGAGCAGGCTGCGAAGCAGCGGCACCGATTGGCAGAGCGCATCGGGTCGGAAGCTCTGCATCGCCGTGAACGCGATGTCGATGCGCGTCCGGGTGCCCTCGTGCAGCACGCTCTCGACCTCGAGCGCGAGCTTCGGCTGCAGGCGCGCGAACAGGGCATCGACGTCCGCACCCGCGACGGCGATCGGATGCTCCGGCGCGTGGATGCTCGCGTTCCATTCGGGACGCGCGATCAGGTCGGCGAGGACGAGAACCCGCAGAGGCAGGATCAGACCATCGACGACGAGCGGACGCGCCCCTCCGGACGGTGACGCGGCCGCGGTCTTCACCACCTCGGCGATGGGCTTGCCGGCGCCCGATCCGAACCCAATTCCACCGATCACGAACCCGCCCTTGTCGTCGTCGCTCATCAGGGGACGGAGGATAGGATTGGCTGAGTGGCGCGGGAAGGGTGATGTATGCTAGGCGGCCTTTTTGCGCCCGTGCGGGCGCGCGAGCGAGCATGATCCCCGACGATTCGACCGCCTCCGTGATCGCGCGCGTCGGTGTCGATGCGCCGCTCGGTGTCTTCGACTCCGGGCTCGGGGGCCTCACGGTCGTGCGTGCGCTCCGCGAGCGGCTGCCGAGCGAGGACATCATCTACCTCGGTGACAACGCGCGGGTCCCCTACGGCACGCGCTCCCCCGAGACGATCATTCGCTATGCGCTCGGTTGCTCGAAGGAACTCGCGGGGCGCGGCGTGAAGGCCATCGTCGTGGCGTGCAACACCGTCAGCGCGGTCGCGCTCGATCGCCTTCGAGCGGAGCTCGATCTGCCTGTCACCGGTGTCATCATCCCTGGCGCGAGGGCGGCGACGCGTGCCGCAGGGGAGGCCCCGGTCGGAGTCCTCGGCACGCTGGGGACGATCACCTCGGGCGCATACACGCGCGCGGTCGCATCGTTCTCGAGCCGCACCGAGGTGCTCGGGCAGGCGGCGCCGCTCCTCGTCGCGCTCGCCGAAGAGGGGTGGACCGAGGGCGACGTGCCGAGGCTCGTCGTTCGGCAGTACCTCGCCTCGTTCTTCGGGCCCGAGGTGGTGGAGGGCTTCGGCTTGCCGCGCGAGTCCAGGGTCGGGTGCGTGGTGCTCGGATGCACGCACTTTCCGCTGTTTCGCGACTTGATCGAGCGAGAGGTGCGCGACATCGGCGGCCGCGGCATCCCCGTCGTCGACAGCGCACGCGAGACGGCGAACGACGTCGAGGCGTTCTTGACCAGCCGCGGCATGCGCGCCGAGCGACGGCAACCTGGCTCGCTTCAGCTCCTCGTCACCGACAAGCCGAGGAGCTTCGAGGCGGTGGCGTCGCGATTCCTCGGCGCAGACGTGCCCGCAGTCGAGCTCGTCGATCTCAAGCCGGAGTGAGCGCGGCGCCCCGCCATGACGCGCGCCGAGGGAGGCGTCATGAATTGATGCAAAGCAAGACGAGGGGTGGCCGCCGCGCCGCGCAGGCTCAGCTCATTCGAGCCACCATCTCGTGCTCGAGGGCGTCGATCAGCCGCTCGCCCTCCGCGCGAAGCTCCGCGGTCGGCGTACCGGCGGGGAGTCGCACGTCGAAGTAGATCTTGAGCTTCGGCTCCGTCCCGCTCGGCCGCGCGATCACGCGATGACCTCCATCGAGGTCGAGGATCAGCACGTCGCTCTTCGGGAGGGAAATGGCGCTCGTGCCCGAAGCGTCGGTCCGAGTCCGAGCGAGGCAATCGGTGAGGCGGCGCACCGCGACGCCGGCGACCTCCGTCGGCGGTGATGCGCGCAGCTTCGCCATCAGCCCGGCCATCGTCCGTGTGCCCTCGGCTCCGGGGTAACCGAGCGAACGCTGACGGCTCACAAACGATCCGAAGAGCGTGCCGATTCGCTCCAGCTCGTCGAGCAGGGTCTTGCCCTGCGCGTGAAGCTCCGCCGCCAGCACGGCGAGGACGACCGCCGCTCCGATGCCGTCCTTGTCGCGCGCCACGGTGCCGACGCTGTAGCCGAGCGCTTCCTCGTACCCGAACACGAAGCGCGCGCCCTCGCTGGCCTCACGCTCCATCGCCTTGTTCGCGATCCACTTGAAGCCGGTGAGCGTCTCGTCGTACCCGGCACCGACTTTTTCCGCGATCACGCCGAGCAGCGGAGAGGAGACGATCGTCGTGATCACGAGCGGGCGACCGGGTTTCGGGTTGGCCGCGTCGCGCTCGAGCCGGTGATGGCCGAGAAGCACGCCGACGTCGTTTCCGGTGAGCTGTCGGTAGCCGCCGTCCTTCGTACGGACCACCGCGGCAAGCCGGTCGGCATCGGGATCGTTCGCGAGGATGAGCTCGGCGTTCTTCGCGCGCGCGAGCTCCAGCGCGAGATCGAGTGCGCCCTTCTCTTCGGGGTTCGGGAACTCGACGGTGGGGAAGTTGCCATCGGGCTCGGCTTGCTCTCGGACGATGTAGACGTTCGTGAAGCCCGCCTCGCCAAGCGCCTGCGCGCAGAGCTCGAGGCCGACGCCGTGGAGCGGCGTGTAGACGATGGAAAGGGAGCGGTCGCCGGTGTTCGGGTCGAAGAGCCCCGCGACGGCGTCGAGGTAGCGCCGGCGGACGTCCTCGCCGAGGTCGCGCAGCGCGCCGCTCGCCCGAGCCTCCGCGAGATCGCGAAGTTCGATCGCGTCCGCGTGGGGCCCCGCCTCGATCTCGGCGGCGATGCTCGTATCGGCCGGCGGGATGATCTGCGCGCCGTTCCGGGCGTAAGCCTTGTAGCCGTTGTACTCGGGCGGGTTGTGACTCGCCGTTACCATCACCCCTGCGACCGCGCCGAGGTCGGTCACCGCGAACGCGACGAGCGGCGTTGGGCAGACGCGCTCCGAGAGATGGACGGGGATCCCGCTCGCGAGCAGGACCGCCGCGGTGTCCTCGGCAAACTCGCGGCCGAGCTTTCGACCGTCGTATCCGACGACGACTCCGCGCGTCATCGCCTCGGGCTCGTGTGCGAGCAGGTAGCGTGCGAGGCCGAGGGTGGCACGTCGCACGACCGCGCGATTCATGCGGCTCTCGCCGGCACCGAGGACCCCACGAAGGCCGGCGGTCCCGAATTTGAGCGGGCCCGCGAAGCGATCGATCAGCTCGGGTGACCTCGACGCGATGAGCGGAGCGAGTTCGGCGCGCGTCTCGGCGTCGGGGTCGTGCGCGAGCCATTCCTCGGCGCGCGCGAGCACGTTCGGATCGATCATCGGTTCTCCTTGGCGAGCGTCTCGGCGGTTCCGGTGTCGTACGTCCCGTCCGTGAACGGGGGCGAGGTGATGAGCTTGCGGCAGAACGAGACGTTCGTCGCGGCAGGGCCGGTCGGTCCGACGAGCACGATCGTCGTCTCGGCGAGCGCCTCATCGAGCCTCTGGACCGCCTCTTCTCGCGTTGCGCCGTGGACGACGAGCTTCGCGATCATCGGGTCGTAGTAGGGCGTGACTTCCATCCCCTCCTGGTAGCCCGCCTCGACGCGTAGCCAGGGTCGTGCCGCGGGCCAGCGCAGCGTCGCGAGCGTTCCTGGTTGGGGTACGAAGAAGCGCGCCGGATCCTCGGCGTAGATGCGGGCCTCGATCGAGTGGCCGAGGATCGCGTGGGTCAGCGCGGCCTCCGACAGCGGGAGCCCCGCCGCGATGCGCAGCTGCTCCTCGACGAGATCGAGGCCCGAACACATCTCACTCACGCAGTGTTCGACCTGAAGGCGCGCGTTGACCTCGAGGAAGAACAGCTCACCCTCCGCGGAGGCGACGAACTCGACCGTGCCGGCGCCTTGGTAACCGACGCTCTTCACGATCGCCAGGGCTGCGTCGTGGAGCGCGCGCCGTCGTACCGCCCCCGCTTCGCCGGCGAAGAACGACGCCGGGGAGGGCGCCTCCTCGATCACCTTCTGGTGACGGCGCTGCATGCTGCACTCCCGATCGCCGACCGCGACCGCGTTGCCATGTCCGTCGCAGAGCACCTGCACCTCGATGTGCTTCGGCGTCGTGACGTAACGCTCGAGGTACACCCGCGGATCGCCGAACGCCGAGCGCCCGCGATCGCTGCACGATGCGACAGCCTTCGCGAGCTGCTTGTCCTTCGTGACGACCTGCATGCCGATCCCGCCGCCGCCGCCCGCCGCCTTCACCAGCAGCGGATAGCCGATGCGCTCGGCCTCCGCAGCGACGGCTTCCGCGTCGTCGACCGCGATGGGGCCATCGGTCCCGGGGGGCGGCGAGATGCCGGCGTTGCGCGCGACGGAGCGGGCCTTGATCTTGTCGCCGAAGGCCTCGAGCACCTCGGGTGTCGGTCCGACGAATGTCACGCCGACCGCGGCCAGCGCGCGCGCGAAGCCCTCATTTTCGCTGAGCAGGCCGTAGCCCGGGTGCACGGCCGTGACGCCGCGGTCGCGCGCGACCTCGACGAGCTTCTCGATCGACAGGTAGCTCTGCGCGACGTGCGGGGGTCCGATGCAGACAGCCTCGTCGGCGAGGGCGACGTGAGGTGCGCTCGCGTCGGCTTCGGAGTGGACGGCGAGGGTCGGGATCCCGAGCCGCTGCGCCGTGCGGATCACGCGGCACGCGATCTCGCCGCGATTGGCGACCATGAGCTTCGAAAACACGCCGTCGATCTAGCTCAGCCTCTCTGCTGCCGCGACAGAAAGCGCGCATTCGGCCGCTCGCCTTCGAGCACGAGCTGTCCGCATGCGGCCGCAACGTCGTCACCGCGGCGGCGCCGCACGAAACACAGGAGTCCCGCGCGCTTCAGGGCCTCCTGAAACTCCGTGACGCGGGGCGACGCAGGCGGTCCGAGCGGGGAGTGTTCGATGGGGTTCATCGGGATCAGGTTCACGAGGACACGCATCCCGGCGAGCAATCGGCCAAGCCTCCGCGCATCCTCCGGAGAATCGTTCTGTCCGGCGACGAGCGTGTACTCGATCGTGACCTTGCGCCGGCGGTCGAGCGGGTAGCGCCGCACCGCATCCATGAGCTCGCGGAGCGGGTAACGCTGATTGATCGGCATCAACTGACTTCGCTTCGCGTCGTCGGCTTGATGAAGCGAGATCGCGAGCCCCACCTTGCCGCCGAGGTCCTCTCCGAAGCGCCGCATCTCGGGGACGAGGCCCGAGGTCGACACCGTGATGCGGCGAGGAGCGAGCGCGAGGCCGCGCGGGTGCGTGAGGATTCGGATCGCGCGGACCGTCGCATCGTAATTGTGCAGCGGCTCGCCCATGCCCATGAACACGAGGTTGCGCAGCGCCTCGCCCGACTCGAGGTTCCGGCGCCCGAGCCACACCTGAGACACGATCTCGGCGGCGGTCATGTGGCGCTTCAGCCCGGCGATGCCGCTCGCGCAGAATACGCAGCCCATCGCGCAACCGACCTGCGTCGAGATGCACTGCGAGACGCGCGTCATCGGCGCCCCCGAGGTCGGCCCCGCGGTGCCGGTACCTGCGCCGTCGGGGGGCTCGTCGTCGTCGTCGAAACCGGCGTCGTCGTCGAAACCGGCGTCGTCGTCGCCCTGATTGGGAACCACCGGCAAGAGCACGGTCTCCACCCGACTCGCGCCGGCGATCTCGACGAGCAACTTGCGACTGCCGTCGTGCGACCGGTGCACGTGGACGATCGTTGCCGGTGGCGCGAGCCCCTCGCCCTCGAGCTCGCGACGAAGCGGGGCGGGCAGGTTCGTCATCGCGGCGGGCTCACACACGCCGCGAGCGTGAAGCCACTCGAACACCTGATCGCCCCGGTATGCCGGCTGGCGGCGAGCGACCATCCATGTCCGCCAATCCTCGGGCAGGCGCGCGAAAGGGTGCGCGGCTTCTTCGTTCGAGGTCATGCGTTGCGTGCCAGCGGGGGGCGAAGTACCGTCCGCGCGTTTTGTTAACACGATTCCGAATCACGGCGCTCTTGTTCCTCACCTCCGGTGCGACGGCGCTCCTCTATCAAGTCGCCTTCGGCAAGAAGCTCTCGACGATCTACGGCGCTACGGCGTACGCGGTGAGCGCGGTGCTCGCCGCGTTCATGGGCGGGCTTGCGCTCGGAGCCCACCTGGGTGGCAAGTGGGCGAGCAAGGTGCGGCGGCCGCTGTTCGTCTACGGCGTCGCCGAGGCGCTCGTCGGCGTCGTGTGTGCTCTGACCCCGTTGTTCTTCGACGGTGTCGCGGGCGCCTACCGCGCGCTGGTCGTGTCGATGCCGAGCTCCCTGGTCGCCGTGACGGTGATTCGAGCGGTCCTCACCGCGACCGTCGTGATCGTCCCGACGATCGCGATGGGCATCACCATGCCGATGCTCGCCCGCGCGCTCGCCGGCACCAGTGCGGACGATGGTGCCGGTGCCAAGCGGCGCCTCTCGGCGCTCTACGCGGCGAACACCCTCGGTGGTGCGCTCGGCGCGGTGATCAGCGCCTACGTCGTCTTGCCGACGCTCGGTCTCACGAACACGATGCGGGCCGCGGCGGTCGTCAATCTCGCGATCGGCGTGATCGCGATGCGCCTCGGGGGCGCGGAGGTCGCGGCGACGGCGGGCGAGGCGCCGACCGAGGAGGAAGCCAAGGTTCCTGCGGAGGACCTCCCCGAGATGCCGCTCTACGCCTTGCTCGCGCTGGCGTCGGGCGTGCTCGTCTTCGGGGCGGAGGTCGTCGACACCCACCTGCTCGCCCTGTTGATTGGCAACAGCGCCTACGCCTTCGGCCTCATGCTCGCGGTCTTCTTGACCTGCCTCGGCGCGGGCGCAGGGCTCGCGGGGTTGCTCGAGCGTCGGCTGGGGCCGGCCGCGCTGCCGGTGGCTCTCGCCGCGGTGGCGCTCGCGCTGGTCGCGACCCTACCGGTGTTCGGTTACCTGACGCTCGTCTTCATCTGGATCGGTGGGCGGGTCGACTCGTGGGCAGGGCGTGAGCTCGTCCGCGGGCTCGTCGCCTTCGTGGCCCTGGTCGTGCCGACCGTGTGCATGGGGCTCACCTACCCGATGCTGCTCCGGAGGCTCGCGGCACGCGCCGACGTCGGGCGGCGCGTTGGACAATTGACGGCGATCAATACGTTTGGCTCGATCGTCGGCTCGCTCGCGTTCGGCTACGCGATTCTTCCCGGGCTCGGGTCCGAGCGGACCCTGAAGCTCATCGCGGGGGCCTTCGCGGGCCTCGCGGTCCTGGCGGCAGTCCGTCAGCAGGACGGCAAGCGCTTCGCCTTTGGGAGCGCCGCGGCGACGATGGTCGGAGTGCTCCTCATGCCGCCCTGGGACATGAAGGTGATGACGAACGGAGCGAACGTGTACTTCGGCGCAGCTCCCCCTCCGGACGAGCTCGTCTACGTCGCGGAGGATGTCCATGGCGGCCTCACCAGCGTCGCGCGGCGGGGCGAGGTCCTGACGATGTACACGAACGGCAAGTTCCAGGGGGACAACGGCTGGGAGATCACGGCGCAGCGGAGCTTCGCGCATTTTCCCTCGCTCTTCGTGAGCGGCTTCGAGCGCGTCCTCGTCGTCGGCCTCGGCACGGGCACCACGCTCGGTACCGTGGAGGCCTACCCGTACAAGGCGATCGACGTCGCCGAGATCTCGCCGGCCATCGTCGAATCCGCGCGCCGCTTCTTCGACGGCCCGAACCGAAACGCGCTCGACGACAAGCGGGTGAACCTCGTCTTGAACGACGGGCGCAACCACCTCCTCATCACGCCGCATCGCTACGACCTCATCACGATCGAGCTGTCGAGCGTGTGGTTTGCCGGCTCGGCGAACCTCTACAGCCGCGAGTTCTACGAGCTGTGCCGCGACCGACTCACCGAGCGCGGGATCTTGCAGCAATGGCTGCAGCTTCATCACATCCACCGACGCGAGCTCGCCGCGGTGTTGCGCACGCTCCACGTCGTGTTCCCCCATGCGGCGCTCTTCGTCGGCGGCAACCAGGGGATCATCGTCGCCTCGCAGTCGCCGCTCGTCGCCTCGCGCCAGCTGCTCGATCAGCTCGGTGCGCGAGACGGGATACGCGACACCCTCGGCGGCGTGAAGCTCGAGGACCTCCTCGGTCGCATGGTCCTGTCCGGCCCCGAGTTCGAGCGATTCATCGAGGAGTCGGAGGGTGGAGGGCTCGTCTCGACCGACGACAACCTCTACCTCGAGTACGCGACCCCGAAGGGCAACGTGCTCGACTACGACGTCTCGATTCGCGGCGTGAACGCGATGCTCGACGGCTACGCGACCCGCGAGCCCGCGAAGCGACACCTTGGTCCCTGACGCGGACGCGGCACCGCGTTGCCTTCGGCGTCGCCGCGGTGGCCCCCGACGCGACACCTTGGTGGCTTCGGCGGTGTCGCGGTGGCCCCTGACGCGGGGCAGGGGAGGTTCCCTGATGCGAGGCGCGCCGGCTATTTCGCCTTCGCGTCGGCCGCCTCGTCCTTTTTGGGGAGGTTCGCCGGGGCCGTCGCCGGCGGTTCGGGTTCCTCGAGGAGGTCGCGCTCCTTCTTCGCCTCGACGGCCTTGATCACGTCGCGCTCCACCTTCACGGGGGGGATGGTGACCTTCGGAGGAGGTGCCGTCTTCCGCTCGGCCTCGCGCTCGGCCTTGCTCTTGACGTAAATCACGAGGCCACCGTTCGTCGGGTCCTCGCCCTGGAAGCGGTTGCCGTTCACCTCGGCGACGTGAAACTCGGTGCGGCGATTCTCCTGAAGCGCGTCCTTCGTCTTCTGAGGCCAGAGCGGCCGGACCTCACCGAAGGCGACCGCGAGCAGACGGTCGTGGTCGATGCCGCGGTCGACGAGCCAGTCGGCGACGGCGAGCGCGCGTCGCTCTGAGAGCTTCTGGTTGTAGTCCTCGCCCGCGCGCGGATCGGTGTGACCCTCGACGCGCAGTCGGGTGATCTCGGGGTTCGCGTTCAGGTAGGCGAGCAAGTCGTTCAGGACGCGCAGCGACTCGGGACGGAGCGTCGCCCGGCCGCTGTCGAAGACCACCTTACCCTGGAGATAGACGCGCCCGTCCGCGCCCTCGGCGGTCCACGGTGCTTCGGGGTACCAGGCTGGCGGCTTCGGCTGCACGTCGTGCGTGGGCACCGGACGTGGCGGCGGAAGCTCGGCGCATGCGGCGAGCGCAAGCAGCGATGACAGCGTGAGGCGACGGAGCATCATGACTCGTTAAGGGTACGCGAACCGCGCGCGCGCCCAAACTTTCGGGAGCCAGGAGGGCCGTTCCGGTGCGCGTCGCTTCGAGGCGCTCGCACCCTCGATTTGTGACGCCGCAAGTTTGTCCCCCGACGGTTCAGGCTGGTACGGCGAATCTGGTCGCGAAAGCGCGGGAGGAGCCGGTCGAGATGAGCATGCGCGTCGGAGTCATCATGGGGGGTTGGTCGAGCGAGCACGACGTGTCGCTCCGTACGGGAGACGCGGTCGCCGAGGCGCTCGGAGCGCGTGGCCATGAGGTCGTCCGGCTCGTCATCCCTCAGTCGATGCGCAACGATTCGATGCGAGGCAACGATCTGATGCAGGCGCTCGTGCGCGCGCAGATCGACGTGGCCTTCCTCGCGCTGCACGGCCGCATGGGTGAGGACGGCTGCGTCCAGGGCATGCTCGAGGTTGCCCGGATCCCCTACACGGGCTCGGGTGTCCTCGCGAGTGCGCTCGCCATGGACAAAAAGAAGAGCAAGGAACTTTTCCTACTCCACAACGTCCCGACGCCTCCCTACTACACGGTCTCGGTCGACGACGACCTCGCCGACATCGAGACGGTGCACCGTCACTTCGGGTTTCCGGTGGTCGTGAAGCCCCGCGGCGAGGGCTCGAGCGTCGGGCTTTCCAAGGTGCGCAGCTTGCCCGAGCTCGCGCGCGCGCTCGAGAAGGTCTTCGACGTCGACGACCACGCGTTGGTCGAGCGTTTCATCGAGGGGGCCGAAGTCAACGTGGCCGTGCTCGATGGCAAGCCACTCGGCGCGATCGAGATCTGCCCGAAGAGCGGCGGCATGTACGACTACCAGGCGAAGTACATGCCTGGCGCGACCGAGTACCACATGCCGGCTCGCCTCACGCCGGCTCGCTACCAGAACGTCCTGAACCTCGCCGTGCGCGCCTGCGAGGCGCTCGATGTGACGGGGGCCGCCCGCGTCGACCTGCTCGTGACACCCGGCGAAAACGAGTACGTGCTCGAGGTCAACACCCTCCCGGGAATGACCGCGACGAGCCTCCTCCCCAAGATCGCACGGCATGCGGGCTGGGAGTTCGGCGAGCTGTGCGAGCGGATCCTCGAGGGCGCGCGTCTTCACACACCCGACCGCCTCGGCGAGGACGCGCCGCGACGTTCGGGCGTCGTGCGCCGGCGAGACTCACTCGCGCTCGCCACCTCCGCCGCCGACGTGCCGCGCCGCAGCAGCGTCGGCTGAGCGCGACAGTGAGCCGACGTCCTCAACGGTTACGGCGCGACTCCGCCGAGCGCTAGTCGATCTCGACGAGGACGCAGGTGATGTTGTCCGCGCCGCCGCGGTCGTTCGCGAGCTGGATGAGCGCCCGCGTCGCGTTGTCACCGCCGACCGAGACGAACTCCGGAATCTCCTCCTCCTGGAGGTAACCGTGGAGGCCGTCCGAGCACAGGACGTAGCGATCGCCGCGTCGTAGCTCGACCGCCATCGTGTCGACCTCGACGTAGTCCCGGCCTCCGACCGAGCGCGTGATCACGTTGCGGTGAGGCGACACCTTGGCTTCCTCCTCGGTGATGAGCCCCTGCTTCACCTGCCAGCCGACGAGCGTGTGATCTTCGGTGAGCTGGGCGACCTGGCCGTCACGCACCTGGTAGATGCGGCTGTCGCCGACCTGACCGAGGACGAGCATGTTCTTGTAGATGTAGGCCGCGCTGATCGTCGTCCCCATCCCGTTCCTGGCGGCCTCGACTTCACTGATGGTGAAGATCATGTAGGTCGCGCCCTGGATGGCCGACTCGATGAGGCGCCGCGCCTTGCTGATCTTCTCTTCGGTCAGCGGCTCACCCTCGGGGCCGAGCGAAGGCAGGCCGCGCTTCACCATGCCGAAGATCGTGTCGACGGCCTCGGCGCTCGCGACTTCACCGGCCGCATGCCCGCCCATTCCATCGGCAACGGCGTAGAGCTTGAGGTCGTCGTTGCGGAGGAAGGAGTCCTCGTTCTGCTTCCGACGTCGACCGATGTCCGTGAGCCCGTAGGACCGAATCTTGAACACGGACCCGACCTTAGCCGTACGTTCGACTGGCTGGCAACATCATCCGCCGGGGGAGGTCGGCGTCTCCGGGACGGCGATGGGGGCCGGGGCGATGGGGCCCGCCGGTGGCTGGGTCGCCGCGGCAGGGTCATCGGTCTTCGTCGGCGGAAGGTCGCTGGCCGCCGTCTCCTCCGTCTTCGCCGGGGTCGCGTCGCGCCGCGCCTCGGGTCGCGCCGCTGTCTCGCTCGCCTTCGGGGCGCGCGGTTCCGCGGCGTCGTCGGTCCCCCGGTTCGCGCGATCTCCCTCCTCGTCACCGTCGAGCGTGTCGTCGTCGAGCGGCTGGCTCTTGACGGGGGCCGGGCGGGAGATCGCCGGCGCCTGGCGCTTCGCGTAGACGACGATCTTCTCGCCCGGGGCGAGCTTGCTCTTGCGGCTCCGCTGGTTCACGCGCTCGAGCATGTTGACCGACATGCCGTGCTTGCCGGCGATGCTCGAAAAGGTGTCGCCGGCCTGCGCCACGACCTCGAGCCGCTCACGACCCATCGTGCCGACGAAATGCTCGAAGAACGGCTTCGACGCGATGGCGACGGTCTCGACCTGCTCGGCCTCGATCAAGAGGACGTTCCGCGGATGAGCGTCCTTCGGCACGAAGATCTGGAGCGTCATGCCCTCTTGGAGCGCAGTTCTTCCGTCGAGGTGGTTCCAGCGCCGCAGATCGCCGACGCTCACGTTGCACGACTCCGCGACGTCCTCGAGGGTGTCGCCCAGGACGGGCTGATAGAAGACCCGACGTCGACCGGGTTGATAGAAATCATGACCTGGAACCACGAACAGCGGCCGCCCGCTCTTGCCGATTCCATGCGCGCCTGCGACCTCCGCCGCGGCGTCGATGTCGCTCCTCGGTCGGGTCCGCGTCGGGACGAAAAGCACCGTGCCCGCTCGCGCCGACTCTCCCGGCTCGAGCTCGTTCAGTTGCTCGAGGTGCCCCGCCGTCGTCCCGTGGCGCGCCGCGACGTGCTCGGTCGGCTCGCCCCATCGAACGGTGTAGGTCGAGAGCTGGTGAGGCGGATTCTCCTTGGGCGCGAGGCTGCGTGCGAGGGCGCCGCGGCCGCGAGGGACGTGCACGGTCCAGCCGCGCCGGCCGTCGAGTGTGTGATCAATCGGTGGGAGCCGCGAGCCGAGGAGGTGAGGGTTCAGCGCGGCGAGGTGCGCGACGCGGACCCCCACGGCCTCGGCGACCTCTTCGAGGGTCACGCCAGGCGCGACGATCGCGGCCTCGACGCCTTGTTCTCCGAATGGCTCGGGATCGTCGAGCTCGATCTTGTCGCAGCCGAACACCTTGCAGTTGCGCGCCGCGATCGCGATGCTCGCGATCTTCGGGACGTAGAGCGCCGTCTCGTAGGGGAGGCCGGCCTCGAGCCGTCGAAGCTCCCAGTAATCGTTGGTGTTGAACTTGCGGATCGCCGCGAGCAGTCCGCCGTAGCCCATGTTGTAGGCGGCGAACGCGAGCTCCCACGAGCCAAACCGAGTGTGGAGATCCTCGAGGTGGTTCAGCGCCGCGACCGTCGAGCGTTCGGGGTCGAGCCGCTCGTCGACACGGCGCGTGACGGTCAGGCCGTAGATCCGGGCGGTCGACGGGACGAACTGCCAGAGACCTGCGGCGCCGGCGTGCGAGTGGATGGTGGGGTCGAAGCCGCTCTCGACGAGCGCGAGCCACATCAGATCTTGTGGGAGGCCCCGGTCGCGGAGGAGCTTGCGGACCGGCGCGCCGTAGCGGCCGCTCTTGCGGATCCAGCCTGCCAGGAGGTTCCGGCCTTTCGGGTTCTCCTTGTAATAGGTGAGGTACCTCACCACGGAGGCGTCGAGGCGCACCGGGAAGTCTGGCTTCTCGAGCGCCGTGGCCCAGGCGAGCTCCGGTCGAGGGACGGCCGTGGCTTCACCCCCGATGGGCGCCGCGTTCGGCAGGCCGGTCGCCTCGACGCGCGGCGGCACGCCACCGACCTCGACCTCGGCGGGCCAAGGGCCGGCGACGCCGCCCTTTTTCAGCGGGAAGAGGAGCTGATCGAGGTCGCGCATCTTCGCCAGCTCGGGTGACTCGCGCGGGTCGGCATCGCTCGCGTCGAGACGGCGCCCGGCCACGGCCCGCCGTGCCCGCTCGTCCGCCTGCCCCGGCTCGCTGCCGACGATCCGGGTCGCTGGACGCTCGCGTGGTGGTTGCGGTGCCGCCTTGGCGGTCGTCCCGTTGCCGGACTTTCGCGTCCCCGGCGGAACCTTGGTCGCCGTTTTTCCTGGGGATTTTCCGCTCGGGGGCCGACCTGCGACCTCCTCCTTCGAGGGGGCAGGCTTCGCGGCGGCAGGCTTCGCGCGTGAAGCGGGAGCCGCCGTCGTCGTCTTCGCCGCACCGGGGAGGGGCGGGGCGGCGGGGATCGCGGTGCCGGCCATGGGCTTCGACGTCGCGCCTTTGCTGCGAGCGTCCGGCTTGGCCGCAGGGGGCTTGGCGGCAGGCGTTCGAGGCGAAGGCGCGCGCCCGGACGTCGTCGCTGCCGGCTTCGCTGCGGCACTTCGACCCGCTCCGGAGGGAGCTGTGTGTGGTGCTGCGCTGCCGGCCGGCTCGGGGGGATCGGCCGATGCTGCCGAGGGGAGTCCCAGCGCCACGAGCGCACCCGTGCACAGGGTTACCAGGACCCGGCTTCGGAACCCCATCGTGGATTCGGGATTGTCATGGTCGCCCGGCTGGGTCAATTAAGCAGCCGTGTTGCGTCAGCCCCTCCCGCTGCCCGACCGTCGGGCCGCCGCGGTGCTCCTGTTCGGGCTCGGGAGCGCCGGCTGTCAGTCGGGCGTGTGCCTGGACACCTGGTTTGCGACCGAGGTCCTCGCGGTCGAGTTCGGTCCGGGCCAGTCCTTCGGGCGCAGCTCGATGCCCGCCGTCGTCACGGGACCTCCGAAGGGTGGCGGATGCTGCAAAGGCTCACTCGACGTCGTTTCCCTCGGCAACGGGGGAACCATCACCCTCGGCTTCGAGCGAGCCATCGTCGACGGTCCGGGCCCGGACTTCGTCGTGTTCGAGAACCCCTTCGAGTTCGGCAGCCAGGTCTACGCGGAGCCCGCCACCGTCGAGGTGAGCGACGATGGCGTCGCGTGGGTAGGCTACCCGTGCACGGCGACCGAGCCGCCCTTCGGCACCTGCGCGGGGTGGCGACCGGTCTACCTCGATGGGGTCGATGGTCCGGTCGACCCGGCGTCCTCCGGTGGGGATCGCTTCGACCTCGCGGATCTCGGCCTCGCCTCGGCGCGCTTCGTTCGGCTGACCGACCGGGTCGACGTCACGCCGGCCGATGGCGGCTCGTTCGATCTCGACGCAGTGGGGATCGTGCATGGCAGCGCGTGCGCCCAGGAGCCATGACACTCGTCGCGCGTTGGCCTGGCCTGGTCGTTCGGGTCGGCCTCGCGCTCTCGGTCCTCGCGCATGCCGCGCTCGCCGAGGCTGATCCGCCCGTCGACGTCTGGGTCGAGGGGCAGGAGCGCGCGCCGACCGAGTCCCAGCGCGACCCGACCGTGGCGGCGTTCGTCCTCGACGCCAAGGAACTGGATCGGCCGGGCCGGACGCTGGCCGACGCGCTCTCGACGGTCCCCGGTGTCGAGGTCACCCGTGCGGGCGGTGGTGCGGATCTCGCGACGGCGTCGTTGCGCGGTGCCACCAGCGCGCAGACGCCGATCCACCTCGCGGGGATTCGTCTGAACGACGACCTCACCGGCACCGTCGATCTCTCGAGCCTCCCGATGTGGATGCTGCGGCGCGTCGAGGTCGACCGCGGGGCGGCCCCGACGTCCGCCGACCGACTCGCGGTGGGCGGCGCGATCTTTCTCGAACCGCGCGTCCCTTCGCGCACGTCCGCGAGGCTCTCCCTCGGGGCTGGCTCGTTCGCGCAGCGTGAGCTCCGCGGCGCGGTGTCCATCGGTTCACCGCATGCGGCGGTGTCGCTCGCGGTGCGCACCGATGCGGCGCGCGACGACTTCGAATACCGCGACGACCGCGGGACGGGCTTCGATCCCTCCGACGACAGGCTCGTTCCGCGACGCAACGCGGACCACGCGGGGACCGACGCTTGGGCCGTGGCGCGGTGGGGCTCCGGTTCGACGCGCCTGCGGGCGGTGGCGCACGCGCTCGTTCGCGAGTCGGGGGCGCCAGGCTTGCAGGTCGTCCCGGCGCTCGCCGCACGCGCCGATCTGGGGCGCGGCCTCGCGGGGGTGTCGGGCGAGCATGACGTCGTTCAGGGCAGAGTCGAGTGGGCGCTCGATGGGCTCGTCACGCGCTACCGGCTCGACGACCCAGCGCGCGAGCTTGGTGGGGCATTGAACACCGCGAGTTCGGGTCAGCGGACCCGGCAACGGGTTCGGTATCATCGTGACATTCGTCAATTCGTGTCGCTGTCGGTCGGGCTCGCGCAGGAGCTGCAGCGCCTCGAAGTCGTCGAGGAAGCCTCGTCGCTCGAGGCTCGGCGGCACCTGCTTCACGGCGATGTCGAGCTCCGGCTGTTCAAGGGCGAGCGTGGTCTCGTGCTGGGCGCGGTGGCGATCGACTGTCACACCACGTCGGCGGGGAGGACCGCCGAGACGTGCGGCATCCTCGCACCGAGCGGGCGCATCGGCGCGCGGGTCTCGCTCGGTGCCGGTGCCGCCGTGTTCGGCAACGTCGGCCGGTACGTCCGCGAGCCGACGCTCGGGGAGCTCTACGGGATCTCGTCCGCGCTGCGCGGCAACGATGGGCTCGTCCCCGAGACCGGCTCCGCCATCGACCTCGGGGTCGTCGTGGCCCGTCGGGACGGCCCGCTGTCGGGCCACGTCCAGATCGACGCGTTCGTGCGCTACGCCGACGAGTTGATCGCCTTCGAGCGCTCCTCCTTCGGGACGGTTCGACCGTACAACGTCGGCTCCGCGCGAACCCTCGGCGCCGAGCTCGCCCTGGGTGGCCCCATCGT
>Ga0194129_10004657_pt1 | contig 18058 bp, 16 predicted proteins | sample TA2KigCa35mmetaG_FD_150862 | JGI IMG/M metagenome (GOLD analysis project Ga0194129, IMG submission 150862) | Freshwater microbial communities from Lake Tanganyika, Tanzania - TA2015038 Kigoma Deep Cast 35m | ecosystem: Environmental > Aquatic > Freshwater > Lake | place: Tanzania: Lake...
CACGCATGACCGATCGCAAGCGCCCCGCCAAGAAGGCCTCCCCAAAACCGGCCGCCAAACAGGCCCCCAAGCTGTCCAAAGCGGCCAAGCCCGCCAAGCCGATCCCGGCCGCCAAGCCGGTCGGGAAGGCGAAGCCAGTGGCCGGAAAGCCGGCCGTCGCCGCGGCGAAGCCGCCCGCAGCCAAGACAACTGCCGCCAAACCGGCCCCGGTCGTCAAGCCGGCGGCCAAGGCCGTCGTCGCCGTGAAGCCCGCCCCGGCCCCGCCGCCGCGGCCACCGGAGAAGATCCCTCCCCGCGGCCAGTTGCTGCCCAAGCTCTACAAGGCGCTCAAGACCGCCTACAAGCCGTTCGCGACCGAGACCCCGCCGGACATGCTCCACCAGGTCCTCTATGCCTGCTGCCTGGAGAACGCCCCCGCGGATGCGGCCGCCCGCGCCTACAAGCGGCTGCTCGAGACCTACAGCGACCTCAACGAGGTGCGGGTCACCACCGTGGCGGAACTCGCCGAGACCCTCCATGACCTACCCGATCCCGGTCGTGCCGCCCTGTCGCTGCGACGCGCGCTCCAGGGCGTGTTCGAGTCGACCTACACGTTCTCGCTCGAGCACGCCCGGAAGCATTCGATCGCCCACGGCCTTAAGGTGCTCGGGGGCCTGCACGGGGTGCCCGCCTATGTCGTGCAACACGTCGCCTCGACGGGCCTCGGCGGCCACATGATCCCGCTCGACAAGGGAGCGTTGGCCGGGCTCTGGCTGTGCGGCATCATCACGCAGCAGGAATACGACTCGGGCAAGGTGCCGGGCCTGGAGCGGGTGATCAGCAAGAAGGCGGGCCCCGAGTTCAGTTCGCTCTTGCACCAGTTCGGCAACGAAGTGCTCACCAACCTCCACAGCACGACCGTCCACAAGGTGGTGCAGGCGGTCAACCCCGCCGCGGCCAAGGAGCGGTTTCCGAAGCGGGGCGAGAAGCTGGCCGAACCGGTGCCTCCTGTCGTCACCGACAAGGCCGGGCTCAAGGCCGAGGCCGACGCCCGGGCCGCGGCGGAGGAGTTGCGTCCAGCCGGACCGCAGGCAGCAGCCCGGCCGGCGGGCAAGACGCCGATGCCACCTCCCGGCTCGGGACCGAAGAAGCCCAGTGACGGCAAGGGGAAGAGCGGACCCAAGCCGTTCGTGGTCAAGCCGCTGTTGATCAAGCCACCGGCTCCGCCGCCCCCGCCCCCTCCGTCTCCAGCCAAGAAGCCGGCTCCGCTGCCGAAGGCCCAGGGCAAACCCGTCGCGAAGCACTCCGCGCAGCTGTCCAAGCGGAAGCCACGCTGACGTCGGACCGTCGCGGCGGCACGCCCACCTGGAGGATCAATCGTGGCCGGACATTCTCACTGGGCCAACATCGCCCGCAAGAAGGCGGTGGTGGATGCGAAGCGGGGCAAGCTCTGGAGCAAGCTCGCCAAGGCGATCATCGTCGCGGCCAAGCATGGCAGCGGCGACCCTGACGCGAACCTCCGGCTCCGCTATGCGATCGATGCGGCCAAGGCCGTGAGCATGCCCAAGGACAACATCCAGCGGGCGATCAAGACCGGCACGGGCGAACTCAAGGGGGGCAACCTCGAGGAGTCGATCTACGAGGGCTACGCCGCAGGAGGCGTGGCCGTGATGTGCGAGATCCTTACCGACAACAAGAACCGCACCGCGCCCGAGATCCGCAAGATCTTCGAGATGTGTGACGGTAAGCTCGGCGGCAGCGGCTGCGTGGCCTACCTGTTCGAGCGAAAGGGTGTCGTGCGGCTGCCGCGGAAGGCCTGCGGCGAGGACCGCATCATGGAGATCGCGCTCGAGGCCGGTGCCGACGATGTGAAGGGCAGCGACGACCTGTGGGAGGTGACCTGCGACCCAGCCGCCATGACCGGCGTCGTGCAGGCCCTCGAGGCCGCCGGGATGGCTCCGGAGTCGAAAGAGATCGTGCGGATTCCCACCACCACGGTCGACGTCGAGGACGTTGACACGGCCCGCAAGGTGCTCAGCCTGATGGAGCGACTCGACGACCACGACGACGTGCAGAGCGTGGCGGCCAACTTCAACATCCCCGACGCCGCGCTGGCCGCACTGTCCTGAAGCGGAGGCCGGCCAAGCGACGGTCGGCAGGATGCCGAGCCGTCGCGTGTCATCAGTGCGTCACCGACGGCCAGTATTCGTCGAAGTCGAACTGCGGGCTGTTGTCGAGGTCGTGACACTCCAGGCAGTTGTTCACGACCTTTTCCTTGGCCTCCGGGGTGTCGAGCGAGATCGCGACTTCCGCCCGCAGCCGGTCGCGTTCCACCTCGGTCGCCCGCACGTCGCCCCGCTCCACTGCCGTGTGGGCGGCGGCCGGACCGTGACAATTCTCGCACCCCTGGTGGGCCAGGTGCGGCGTCTTGACCATGCCGGTGAAGCCCCCCTCAAAGGGCTCGAATCGCTGCGGCGCCCACCCCACCACGTGACAGGAGAGGCACTCCGGGTCGGCATCGCGTCGCGGCCGCGCATCGGAGAGCGTCGTGAGCGCCTTCGCGTGCCCCGATCCGGCCCACACCTCGTACGCCTCCGCATGGCACTCCTGACAGGCGGCACTGCCGGCGAACCGGCGGCCCGAAGGATGCCGGATCGGCACCAGGCCGAGCCCGTCGAGGCCGAGGGTCTCGAGCTTCTGCTGGTAGGTGGCCAGCAGTGCGATCATGTCGTCGGCCTCGCCCCACCGGGCGTCGAGCGGCACGCGTTGCGACCTGACGGGTGTCGACCCGTCGTCGAAAAAACCGATCACGACGGCAAACATCCCCTTGTGCCCCAGCTCGACGAGCTGCGCTCCGCCTGGCAGGACGGGCAGTTCGCGGGGAGGCTCGTCCGCACCGCCGGCTGCCGCCACGATGTCGAACTGCCTGAACTTCGCCGCCAACGCCTTGGCCTCCTCCGGCTTGGCCCAGGCGAGCAGCAGCTGATGGTCGCAGCCGACCTTGGCGAGTTCGGCGGCCACCGGCACCAGGGCCTTCTCCGCCGGCACCACCTCGATGTCGTCGTTGCGGATCTTCGCCGCCTCCTCGTCGCCGAGCACGGTCGTGATCCCGATTTTCAGGCCGCCCGCCTCCACGACGCGAAAGCGGGGCGTGATGTTGGCATCGAGGCCAAGCAGGCCCACGTTAGCGCTCAGGTAGGGCGTGGGCTGATCGCCGATCGGCGCCACGGCGGCCACGAGTTCCTCGGACGGCAGCCGCAGATCGGCGGGGCCGAAGCCCACCGCCGCGTAGCGCATGCCGCGGAGACCGTCCACGATCGACTGGAACTTCGCCTCCGTCTGCTTGCCGAACCGCTTCACCTGACCGCCGAGATCGACCGCCACGACCGGCCAGCCGGCGGCCTGCATCGCCTTCAGGAAGTTCTGGCGGCGGCTCAGGCCACCCTTCTGGTTTTCCTTGCCGGTGCAGCCGCAGGGCTCGATGTAGCCGTCGAGTTCGCCCGTGATGGCCAGCACGACCTTGGGTTTGGGCCAGTCGACGAACAATGGCCCGTTGCGTTCCTGGAAGGTCACGACGACCGTGTCAGCCACGCCGGGCCCGCGGTCCGGCGTGCCGGCCGCCGCGACGGCCACGACGCACCAGGTGACGGTCGCGAGGAGGGAGCGGAGGCGTTTCATCAGGCGTTGTTCTCCGAGACGGCCTCAGGGGCCGATGACGACGCAGACCGGGATCGACAGGCGGGGCTCATCCGGGTGGCCGGTGGCCAACACGATCCGGCCGGCCGGCACCTCTTGGGAGCAGACATGGTTGGCCGGCCGGCTGCCCGCCGGGATCACGATGTCGATCGGAAAACGCATCACCGCACCCGACCCCACGGCCGAGCCCTCGCCGACGGTCACCTCCAGCGACTCGGGCACCCTCTCCTCCACGGTCGGTCGCACCGACTCCCGGTGTGGCCCGCGGGCCGAGAGAAAAATACGTGTCTTCATGCCAACGCGGGAGGAGACGTTTCCAAGTTCGAGCGTCTGGCGGGAGGAATCCCATCCTGCTCCGACGAGCACAAGATCACCCCCTACGGCTCCTTCGATCGTGATTTCCGCGGTCACCTCCTCGGGGATCTCAAACATCGTCGTGATCGTCTGCCGCAGGCGGCCGAAGGGCAATCCGGGCTCGACGTCGACATCGATTCGGAAGCCTCCGGTGGCCCCCGGCTCGGCCGCGATCTGCTCGGCGGCCAGGGGTGCCGAGGCAAGCGAGAAAAAGCGGGGAGCCTGGGGGTGGTCGATCGTCAGCCCCTTCACACGGGGCGGCTGCGCGCCGTAGGTGAAGACGGTGGTCGAGGCCCGCTGTTTCGAGGAGGCGTTGATGCGGGGCAGGACGATCGGCGAGGGGTCGGCCCGCCAGGTGGGCACGACCATGCCCTCGACCACCAACGACACCTCGGGCCGCCGCGGGTCATCGGTGAGGATCGTCGCATGCTGCCGGATGAAGCCGCCCGGCGGCTTGCCCGTCCAGGTCAGCGTGACAAACGCGCTCTCGCCGACGGGCACCACCTGCTTGCTGTCGGCCGCCTCGGACCCCGCCGACTCGAACTGGCTGAGCGTGCACGAGCAACTCGTGCCGCCACGGGTGAGCGTGAGCGGTCCACCGCCGGTGTTGCGAATCTCGAAGCGATGGCTCTTGCCCGTGCCCATGCCCATCGTGCCGAACTCGTGCCGGGGCTCGGCCACTTCCACTCGCGGGGCGTCGGGCGGAATCGCCCGCAACACGGGGGCGAGGTCGCCAATCCGCCAGGGCGTGAGCGTCGCCTGCAGGGCGGCGCCGCATGCGCCGACCGCGATCCCGGCGGCAGCGGCCACCGCCGACACGAGCCATGCACCCGGTCCTCGCGACTTCATCGGCCGCTGATTCCTCCACAGCTACCTCCAGTATTGTAGTCCGTGGCGGCGATTCGGCGCACGAGGGCGGCCACGGCCGTTCAGGGAACGGCCGTGGCCTCAAGGCCGGCAGTGATGTCGAGTTCCGCCAGCGCGGTCCAGTCGGGCACCTCGAAGAGCGACGCGGCCAGCGAGGCGACGCCGTGGTTCACGCTCTCCTCGATCTCCTCCAGCGTCGGCAGGCGATCGATGGTGGGCAGGACGTCCCCGCTGGCGGTCACCGCGGCCGACGGCGACTCGGCTGCCCGCGTGCCGTCGATCGGCGTCGGCACCGTCGCACGCATGCCTCGCGACGCACCGCCCCCGTCTGGCGACGCGGTCATGAGCAGCGCGACCACGACCGCGGCCGCCGACACCGCCGCGGCGATCACATCGCCCAACCGCCGCGCCGGCGGCGGCTCCAGTACCGGTTTCGGGCCGGGGCGGCTCCACCTGGCCGTCGTGACGCGACGCATGATCCGATCGTGGAGCGGCTCCGAGAAGGCCGGGCGGTCGGCCACCGCCTCCCGCCTGAGGACGCTGGCGAGGCTGCCGTTGGCACGCCCCTCGTCGCGACGGGCCTGTTCGGGTCGAGGCATGTCAGTCACTCCAGGCGACAAGGTCGCGAACCAGGGGCTCCAGCCGGCGACGGGCTCGAAACAGGATGACCTTCACGGTGGCCCGTGGCCTCGCGAGCACGCTGGCGATCTCGGCGATCGATCGGTCTTCGACGTACCGCAGCCAGACCGCAGAAAACTCCGGCTCCGACAGCTCCGCGGCGGCGACGTCCCAGAGCCGCGTCGCCCGCTCGGTGGCGATCGCGACTGCCGCCGGGCCGTGTGCCATGATTGGATCGACCGCGGCCGTCGATTCCCGCCGGCGGCGGCGCCGTGTCGACCGCACCTGGTTGAGCCAGCTGCGGCGGGCGATGGCGAAGAGCCAGGTGGAGAATGCCCACCGCGGGTCATAGGTGCCGATCCGGCGCCACGCCCGCACCAGGGACTCCTGGACTATGTCTTCCGCATCACCGCCGTGGCGGACGAGGTGCCGCACATACTGCAGCACGGAGACCTGATGTCGCCGGGCAAGCGACTCGAAGCTCGCAATGCAGCCGGCCGCTGCCTGCCGCGGCAGGTGCACCTCGTCATCGCCGGATGTGCTGGGCACCGTTGGCTTCTCCCCGGCCACCGCCGACACCTGCTCGCCCGACCCGAAGTCTATGCGAGCGCCCGCACGCCCGCCGCGCTGCCGCCGTCGGTCCAGCTCATCCTGCGTCAAAACTCGTCGTCCCGGAACGGCCGCCGCTGATCGTTCTTCTCCGTCCCTCCCCTGCCCTCCATCGGACAGCCGCCCTGCTCGCAGTCGCCCTCCGGGTGTCGTTCGCCCCACTGCTTCCGGCGGGCCGCCATCTTGGCCTCGACCTTCTCGGCCATCGCCTCGGCCACCACCCAGACATCGTCGGCGTCGGCTTCCCAGGTGATCATGCAGGTGCGGCCCTCGGTCATCGTCTCGAGCCCCTCGATCAGCTTCATCACACCCTTGTCCTTGCCGAGGCCGAGCACGGCGGTGGCGGCGAACCCGTCGGCCACGCTCTCGGCGAGCGTGGCCGCCTCCGCCGACTCCATCTCAAGCCGGGCCCGGTAGAACGACCGTCCCTCGCTCTCGCCCATCGCCACGCGATAGCCCTCGCCCTGGCGAAGCACCGGGCACTTCGTGTCGGGATCGACCTTGGCGGCCCTGGCCACGAGGATCGAACCTGGCCGGGTGCGACCCGCCAGTGGCCCCTCGCCGTCGGCCGAGTCGGCCTTCCCGTCGAGCACGTCGAGGGCCATCTGCACTCGGTCGGCGGAACGAGCGAAGACCATCACGTCATCGCGATGGAAGCTGCCGACGACCGTGTCGCCGCCCCGCCCCTTCTTGCCCTGGCGCTTCCACTGGTGAAGCGTGTAGTCGCGGTGCTTCATCGTCTCGTGATCGCGGGCCTTCTCCACCATCTTCTCGAGAAACGCCCGATTGGCGTCAGCGCGGACGATCATGACCGCGTTCTTCTTCTCGGTGTCGAGGCCGAAGAGTGTCACGTCGTGGAGGTCCTTCCGGGGATCCATGCCCATCATCTTGGCGGCCATCGCCAGCATGGTCTCGAGCTGGGCATGCTTCTTGACCGCCCGCTCGACCATGCGCTTCACCACGGTCGACTCGCGGGCGGCATCCATGTCGGCATGCATTACCCAGACCGCCTTGGCGGAGACGCGGTCGAGATCGAGCGGTGCGGCGCGGGCGGCGGAGGCCGCGACGGCCAGTGGCAGGAGCGAGGCGACGAGGCGACGAGGCGTGATCATGGCATGGTTCCTGCGGAGGTGAAAACGGATGCGGGCGACGACGACCCGGAGGTTGTACACCGGCGGCCGGCCGCCGGTTTCAAGGAGCCACAGGCCGAGTTAGCCCACGCCTGTCTTGGACCGCTCACCCGGCACCTCCCGCACCACCCGGGGCACGGCGTAGCCCGGTAGGCTCGCCAGCAGCTCGGCATGCAGGGCCAGCGCATCGGCTGCGGGCACGTCGAAGTGGGCCGCCCCCCGGACGCGGTCGAGCAGGTGCAGATAGTAGGGCGTCACGCCGATCTCGACGAGCCGTTCGGAGAGCCGCCGCAGCACGGCCTCGTCGTCGTTGACACCCCGCAGCAGCACGGCCTGATTCAGGACGAGCGCCGGCAGGCTTGCCAGCCGGCGGACCGCCTCGGCCACGTGGTCGTCGAGTTCGGCGGGATGGTTGGCGTGGATCACGACGACCTTCGCCAGCCGCGACCCGGCCAGCACCGCCACGAGCGCGTCATCCACGCGGCTGGGCAGCACGACGGGCAGCCGCGTGTGGATCCGCAGCCGGCGCAGGTGCGGCATGGCATCGAGCGCCTCCACGATCCCGGCCAGCTGGTCGTCGTCGGCCAGCAGCGGGTCGCCGCCGGAGAGAATCATCTCGGAGAGGGTGGTGTCGGCGGCGATGGCGGCGAGCGCAGCCGCCAGCCCGTGCCGCGTCGCCCCGCTCTCGGCGTAGGGAAACTCACGGCGGAAGCAGTAGCGGCAGTTGACCGCGCAGCCACCGGTGACGAGCAGGAGCGCCCGCCCCTCGTACTTGCGGACCAGCGCCGGCCCGGCGAGAAAGCGGTGCTCGTCGAGCGGGTCGGCGGCGTACCCGGCCACCGCCCGCGTCTCGGCGGCCCGCGGCAGCACCTGCGCGAGCAGCGGGTCGGCCGGGTCGCCGCGCCGCATCCGCGCCGCGAAGCCGCGTGGCACGAGGAACGGAAACCCGGCCGTCGAGGCCTTCGCCTCGGCGGCGAGGCCGGAGTCGAGGCCGAGATAGCGGCAGAGTTCCGCCGGCTCACGAAACGCCTCGGCCAGTTCCCGCCGCCATGCCGCGGCGGGCCGCCGCGCGCGCGGGGCCGCGGGGGCGGCGGGCCGGGGGTCGGTGGGGGTCGGCATCAAGTTCTCGGCCTCGTCGACTCGACCGCGGCCACGGCGTTGACATTTCCAGCCGGCGTCGTGACTCTTGGGGACTTCCCGCAGCCGCCTCTGACCCGATCATACGGGGGCGGAAGCGACCCGGAAAACCGCCGTCCGCCCGCCAGGGCCACCGTCACCTTCCCGCAGGATTCCACCCGTGCCGGCCTACAACACCAGCGAGTTCAAGAAGGGCCTCAAGGTCCAGATCGACGGCGACCCGTACATCATGATCGAGTGCAACTTCGTGAAGCCCGGCAAGGGGCAGGCGCTCTACAAGTGCAAGCTCCGGAACCTGCTCCGCAACACCGTCCTCGACCGCACCTACAAGAGCGGCGACTCACTCGATGCGGCCGATATCACCACGATCGACGCCCAGTTCCTCTACAAGCAGGGGGAGGCGTTCGTGTTCATGGACAACGCCAACTACGAGCAGTACGAGCTCTCCAAGGAGCAGGTCGACGACTCCTGGAAGTGGATCAAGGAGGGCACCGTCTGCTCGATGATGCTCTACAACGGCAACCCGATTACGATGGAGCCGCCGCAGCACATGGCCCTGCTCGTCGAGTACGCCGAGCCGGCCGTGCGCGGCAACACGGCGACCAACCTGACGAAGCCCGTGCGGCTGGAGACCGGTGCCGAAATCCTGGTGCCCGCCTTCATCGAGCAGGGCGAGGTCGTGAAGGTCGACACCCGCACCGGCGAGTACCTTGAGCGGGTCAAGGTGTAGGGCGACACCGGACCCGCAGACGCGCGGATCAGAAGGGGACCGTCCCCTTTCGGCGTGCCGTGAAGCCGGGCCCTGCGTGGGTCGGGGTTGCCTGTGCCATCTCGCCAGACGCTCCCTGCACCCATCCTGTGCTCCGGTCGCTCGATGGAAACCTCGTTTCGCCATCCTGGCTGCGCTCGGTTTCCGACGCCGGCTCGCTGCGCGCGGGCACCGGGCCATGGATGGCCCGGCAGGCGTATGTTCAGTACGACCGCGCGAGCACGCTGCGTCGCGCGACGGCGCGGCCGGTCACGATGCACGTGCGCGGCTCGTCGGGCCCCTCGAGCGGGCTGCACCGCACCGTCACCTTCAGCGGATCGAGCAGCGCTGCCACGGCCGGATCGTCGGCCACGTGCACCCAGGCGAAGCCCGCGTCGTCGCGGCCGAAGTGGTTCGTCACCTCCGCCACAGAGCCCAGCCGCACCGAGCGGGCCTCGCGGAACGCCGCCGCCCGGTCGAAGAGCCCCCGCTGGATCTCGGCCAGGATCACCGGCAGCCTCGCCGGCAGTTCGGCGAGCGGGATCGCCTCCCGCTCCTTGGGGCCGCGATCGCGGCGGGTCACGCTCGCCGCGCCGGCGGCGAGGTCCCGCGGGCCGATCTCGATCCGCACGGGCACGCCCTGCTTGACGTGCTGCCAGACCTTGTCGCCGCCGCGCAGGTCGCGGGCATCGGTCTTCACCCGCACCGGTTCGCCGGCATAGGTCGCCCTGGCGACCGCGGCCTCGAGGTTCCGGCAGGCGTCGAGCACCGCCACCCGCTCCTCGTCGGTGCGGGAGATCGGCAGGATCACGGCGTGATGCGGCGCGATCCGCGGCGGCAGGACGAGCCCGTCGTCGTCGGAGTGGGTCATGATCACGGCGCCGATCAGCCGCGTGGAGACGCCCCAGGAGGTGGTCCAGCAGAACTCCTCCACGCCCGAGGCGCTGGCGTACTTGATGTTCTGGGCCCGGGCGAAGTTCTGGCCGAGGAAGTGCGAGGTGCCGGCCTGGAGGGCCTTGCCGTCCTGCATCATCGCCTCGATCGAGAGCGTGTCGACGGCGCCTGGAAACCGTTCGGCGGCCGGCTTCGGGCCCCGCACCACCGGCATCGCCAGGTCACGCTCCGCGAAGGTGGCGTAGACGTCGAGCATCCGGCGGGTCTCCTCCTCTGCCTCCTCGCGGGTGGCGTGCGCCGTGTGCCCCTCCTGCCAGAGGAACTCCGCCGTCCGCAGGAACACCCGCGGTCGCATCTCCCAGCGGACCACGTTGGCCCACTGGTTGACGAGCACCGGCAGGTCCCGCCACGACTGGATCCACTTGGCGTACATCGCGCCGATGATCGTCTCGCTCGTGGGCCGGACGACGAGGGGCTCCTCCAGCTTGCCGGTGGGCACGAGCTTGCCATCGGGGCCGAGTTCGAGCCGGTGGTGGGTGACGACGGCGCACTCCTTGGCGAAGCCCTCTACATGCTTCGCCTCCTGCTCCAGGTAGGAGAGCGGGATGAACAGCGGAAAGTAGGCGTTGACGTGCCCCGTGTCCTTGAACATCCGGTCGAGAATGCCCTGCATCCGCTCCCAGATCGCGTAGCCGTGGGGCTTGATCACCATGCAGCCGCGGACGGGCGAGGTCTCGGCCAGGTCGGCCGCGCGGACCACCTGCTGGTACCACTCGGGATAGTCCTCGGCGCGGGTGGGGCTGATCGCGTTGGCCGGCATCGCTCGCTGCACTCCGGGGCAAAGGCGGGGATTGTAGCGGTGGCCCGCGTGTTTGTGGGATGCAGCCGGCTGCCCGTAAACTGCGAGCGATGGCTCGTCGACTGATCTCGGAACTGCCGGCCCAGGAGAAGGTCGACCAGGTCTTTCTGGCGACGCACAAGCAGCTTCGGCCCAACCGCAACGGGCAGCTCTACCTGCAGGTCGACCTGGCCGATAAAAGCGGCACGATCACCGGTCGCCTCTGGAACGCCTCCGACGCCGACTTCGCCGCCTTCGAGGATGGCGACTATGTCCGCGTCGACGGCCACACGCAGCTCTACTCCGGCGCCATGCAGATCATCATCGCCGCTATCGAGCGGGTCGATCCGGGCACGGTCGACGAGCGGGAGTTTCGCGTCCTGACGCCGCTCGACGTCGAGCGGCTGTTCGTCGAGCTGCGGGGGCTGCTCGCCGGCCTGCGACCGCCGCTCGACGCGCTGGTCGCCGAGATCCTCGACGACCGGCCGTTGATGGACCGGTTCGCCGCCACGCCGGCCGGCGTCAAGCATCACCACGCCTATGCCGGCGGCCTGCTCGACCACGTCGTCAACCTGCTGCGGCTGGCCGACTTCGCCGCGCCGCTCTATCCCGACCTCGACCGAGACCTGCTGCTCGTGGGTGTGCTCGTACACGACATCGGCAAGACGCTCGAACTCGAGAGCGAGAAGGGTTTTTCGTATACCGACTCGGGCCAGCTGCTCGGCCACGTGCTGCTGGGCCTCGAGATCGTCGACGCCAAGATCCGCGGGCTCGAGACCCGCACGGGCCGGCCCTTCGACGCCGAGACGGCCGTCAGGGTCAAGCACATGATCGCCAGCCATCACGGGGCCTACGAGTTCAACGCCCCACGGCTGCCGATGACGCTCGAGGCCGTGGCCCTCCACCACCTCGACCACCTCGACGCCAAAATGGCCGGCACGATCCAGCTGCTGCGGGCCGAGGCCGCGCTTGACGGCGGCTGGACGCAGTATCAGCAGTCGCAGGGACGCAAGTTCTTCCGGGGCCGTGCCCCATGACCCGCCAGCGGCCCAAGCCGCCCACGTCCGGTGCGGGTGGGAGCCGCCCGCGGGGCCGGGACGGCGACGTGGTGGGGGTCTTCCGCCGCGCGGCCGGCGGCTACGGCTTCGTACGGCCGGAGGGGGCGCTGCCCGGCGACCGCTCGGGCGACATTCACGTCTCGGCCGCCGCCAGCCTCGACGCGGCCAGCGGCGACACGGTGCGGGTGCGGCCGGCGCGGGGCCGCGACGTCCGCCGCCCCGGCCCCGCGGGCGAGATCGTGGAGATCGTCAAGCGACGCACCACCCGGTTCGTGGGCTCCTACTTCGAGCGGGCGAACGTCGGCTGGGTGCAGGTCGACGGCACCACCTTTGCCCGCCCGGTGGCCGTCGGTGATCCCGGCGCCAAGGGCGTCCGCGAGTCCGACAAGGTGGTGGTGGAGATGGTTCGTTTCCCCACGCACCTCCGCGACGGCGAGGGGGTGGTGGTCGAGGTGCTCGGCCGGGCGGGCGACGTGGGCGTCGACACGCAGACGGTGATCCACGAGTTCGGGCTGCCCGGCGGATTTCCCGAGGCCGCGCTCGACGACGCCCGCCGGCGGGCGGCGGAGTTCGACGAGACGGTGCCACCCGGCCGCCGCGACCTCACCGATCGCACGATCATCACGATCGATCCGGTCGATGCCCGCGATTTCGACGACGCGATCTCCCTGGAGCGGGTCGAGCGGGGCCACTGGCTCCTGGGCGTGCACATCGCCGACGTCTCGCACTTCGTCCGCGAAGGTGCGCCGCTCGACCAGGAGGCTCGGGCCCGGGGCACGAGTGTCTACCTGCCCGACCGGGTGATTCCGATGATCCCCGAGATCGTCTCCAACAACCTCGCAAGCCTCCAGCCGCACAAGGTCCGCTACGCCAAGACCTGCTGGATCGAGTTCACGGCCGAGGCCGTGCCGACGCACTCGGCCGTCGAGGCCTCCGCGATCAGGAGCTGCCGGCGGTTCACCTACGAGGAGGTCGACGTCTTCCTGGCCGACCCGGCGACCCGCGCGGTCGAGATGACGCCGGAGGTGCGGTCCCTGCTGGGCCGGATGCGGGACCTGGCCAGGATCCTCCGCCGGCGGCGGATGGCCCGCGGGGCCCTCCAGCTCGAGATGCCCGAGGTGAAGATCGACCTCGACCGTGACGGCCGGGTGACCGGGGCCCACGTCGTGGAGAACACCGAGAGCCACCAGATCATCGAGGAGTTCATGCTCTCGGCCAACGAGGCGTTGGCCGAGGCGCTCGCCGCGGCGGGGGCCGGTTTCCTGCGGCGAATCCATCCCGCGCCCGACATGCGGAAGCTTCGCCAGCTGACAGAGTTCGTCACCGAGCTGGGCTTCGAGGTCGACTCGCTCGAGAGCCGCTTCGAGCTGCAGCGGCTGCTCGACCTGGCCCGCGGCCGGCCGGAGGAGCATGCCGTGCACTACGCGGTGCTCCGCAGCCTGACGCGGGCCGCCTACGGCCCCCAAGAGGACGGCCACTTCGCCCTGGCGAGCGACTGCTACTGCCACTTCACGTCGCCGATCCGCCGCTACCCCGACCTCACGATCCACCGGGCGGTCGAGGCGTTGGCCAGGGGAAAGCGGCCGCCGGCCGACGGCCTCGTGCAGCTCGGCCAGGACTGCTCCGACCTCGAGCGACGGGCCGAGGCAGCGGAGCGGGAGCTCGTCAAGCTCAAGCTGCTGCACTTCCTGTCGTCGCGGATCGGTCACGAGATGGACGCGGTGGTGACGGGTGTGGAGGCCTTCGGCCTGTTCGTCCAGGGCCTGGCCATTCCCGCCGAGGGCCTCGTGCCGCTCGACAGCCTGCCCGACGACAGCTACCGCCACGACCGGGCGAGCCACACGCTGGCGGGGCGCCGCGCCGGGCAGAGCTATCGGCTCGGCGACCGGGTGCGGGTGGCGGTGGACCGGGTCGATCTCGACCGCCGCGAGCTCAACTTCCGGCTCGTCGGCGGCCACGTGCGTCGCGGCAAGCGGCCCGCCAAGTCGGCCCGTCCGCCGGGCAAGCACCGCGGCCGCGGCCAAGCCGACGACCATCGATCGCGTCCCGCGAAGGCCACCCGCAAGCGGCCCCGTCGGCCGTAGACGACGCGTGACCGCCGCCGCGGCCATTCTGACCGAAGCGTCGGCCCGCCGCGCGAGCCCGGCCAACGTGGTCGGGGGTTTCCGAGCGGCGAAATCCGGGCTCACCGCGCGCGGTAGGCTTTTTCGCTCTTTCGCCCCTCCCCGTTTCAAGGTCCACGATGTCCGCCGAGTCGATCGACGACCACCGACTCGACGCCGCCATGGCCGCTTTGCGGCGGTGCGATGCGGTGCAGGCCGTCTATCTCCTTGGGTCTGCGGCAGCCGACCGCCTCCGCGTCGACAGTGACGTGGATCTGGCGATCTTGCCGAGCCGTGCCGCCGGCCTCTCGGTCGAGGAGCGTGTGTCGCTCACGCAGGCCGGCACCCCCGCCCTCGGCGCCGCCGGCTCACTAGACGCCGCTAGCCCCCTCGTCGTCGAGACCGGCGGCACCTTCGCCACCGGTGGCAAGTCGCAGGCCTTTCCCGCGGAACGCTCCCCGTAACCAGGCACTCTCCGGATCAGGCACCATCGCCGGCAACGCGCTGGTGTCCGGCCAGACCGTCACCGGCAACCTCGCCTACGCCGTCGGCGCCAGCATGCTCTGGGGACTCTCCGCCAACACGACCGCCAACTCCCCCGTCGCCTCCGACCAGGTCGTCGTGGGTGGAGCACTCTCCTTGACCGGTGCCACAGGACCATCGCTCTCGTGCGACGCCGCCGGTAGCCTCGTCGACTGGGACGACCCCTTCTAGAGCGCTCACCGGTCCTGGTCCCTCTGGGACGTCGCCCTCGCCTCCACCGGCTTCGCCGACCTCGCCCTCGCAGGCACCGACTGGCTCGACGGATTCGGATCGTCCCTCGCCACGACACGGCCCGACGCGAGCTTCACGATCAGCCAGCCGGGCAGCGACGTTGCGCTCTCCTCCCAAGCCGTCTCCAAGTCCTCAACGCTCGCCCTCTTCGGACTCGGCGGGATGCTCTGCCTCGGGCTCGTCCAACGCCGCCGCTGATGCGGCATCGGTCCGCACGCCTCGCCGCTGTGATGGACGGCGGCAACACGGAAATGCGGTTCGCGGCTGCTACACTTCCGCCTCCTCCAGGCACTCGGGAGACTTCATGCCCACTCCGCTCCTCGAAACCCCGCTCGCGGGCTGGCACGTGGCCCACGGCGGCCGGATGGTCGGCTTCGCCGGCTGGACCATGCCGGTGCAGTACGCGTCCATCGTCGACGAGCACCTCGCCACGCGGCAGGCGGCCGGCATGTTCGACGTCTCACACATGGGCCGGCTCGCGATCACCGGGCCGGCGGCGATCGGCTGGCTCGAGTCGCTGCTCACCCGCCACGTGGCCGACCTCGCCCCGGGCCAGGTCCGCTATACGCTCGTCACGAGCGACGAGGGGCCGACGAGCCTCGCGATCCTCGACGACGCGCTCGTCGCCCGCGACGCGGATGCGGCCGACGGCACGCCACGGCTTGCGCTGGTGGTCAACGCCAGCAATCGCGACCGCGTCGTGGCGTGGCTGACGAGCCGTCTGCCGGCCGCAGGCGTCTCCCTCGTCGACCAGACCCGTGGCACGGCCATGATCGCCGTCCAGGGACCGCTGGCCGTCGGGATCGTGACAGGCCTCTGCCCCGCCGCCCATGCCGCGCGGATCGCGGCCCTCGGCAACTACCGGGCCACCACCGCCACGGTGGCGGGCCGCTCAGCCGCCGTCAGCCGCACGGGCTATACCGGCGAGGACGGCCTGGAACTCGTCGTGGCCGCGGCCGACGCGGTGCCCGTGTGGGAGGCGATCCACGTCGCCGGTGCCGGTCACGGTCTCCGCGCCTGCGGCCTCGGCGCCCGCGACACGCTGCGGCTGGAGGCGGGCATGCCGCTCTACGGTCACGAACTCGTGGCGGCCAGCGATCCCTTCGCGATCGGGCTGGGCTTCGCGGTCAATCTTACGGCTACCGATGGTTCACCAAGGAACTTTCCCGGAGCCGTCGCCCTCCGCGACCTGCAGGCCACGCCCGCGCGGTTGGTCCGGGTGGGCCTGCTCTTCGACGGCAAGCGGGCCGCCCGCGAGGGGTCCGTGGCCACCCGGCCCGGCGACGCGACCGCGATCGTCGGCGGCGTCACCAGCGGCAGCTACTGCCCGACGCTCGGCGCGGCGGCCGCGATGGCGCTGGTCGACCGCGACGCCGCCGCTGCCGGTACCCGGCTCGACGTGCTGATCCGCGACTCGGCCACACCCGCCCGCGTCACCCCCCTGCCCCTCCACCGTCGGCCCGCGACACGGTCCTGAGGCGATCGGCTATCCTGCGGAGGAGCGGCCGGTGCCGCGCCGCGACTCGTCCCTCCTGCAACCCCAGAGACCGTGATGGCCGCCCTGAAGTTCGCCAAGACGCACGAATGGATTCGCCTCGAGGACGACGGTCTGGCCACCGTCGGCATCTCCGCCTACGCCGTCGAGGCCCTCACCGACCTGGTCTTCATGCAACTGCCCGAGGTCGGCAGGCAGGTCAAGGCCGGGGAGTCGATCGGAGAGATCGAGAGCGTCAAGGCGGTCAGCGACTTCTATGCCCCTGTCTCCGGCCAGGTCGTGGCGGTGAACGGCGTCCTGCCCAACGAGCTCGAGACGCTCGGCAAGGATCCGTACGGCGCCGGCTGGCTCGTGAAGCTCCGCCCTTCGGACACCGGCGAACTCGCCCCCCTGCTCGACACCACCGCCTACGACGCGCTCGTGAAGAGCCAGCCGCACTGACGCGGGCATGAACGCTCACCACTCCACCGCACGACGGGCCCCGACGCGGCGCACCGCGGACTGGCCGACATGAGCGGGCTGGTCGCCTGGTGGGACGACCCGGCCTCCGGCCCGGAGAACATGGCGGCCGACGAAGTGCTCGCGGCGGAGGCCGCGGCGACCGGCCGACCGCTCGTGCGGTTCTATGGCTGGTCCGAACCTACGGTGTCGCTCGGCGGGTTCCAGCGGCTGGCCGAGGCCCGGGCGAGCGCGGCGATCGCCGGCCTGCCGCTGGTGCGGCGTCCCAGCGGCGGCGGGGCCATCCTGCACGGCGGCGACCTCACCTACGCCGCCGCCGTGCCCCGCGGCCACCCCTGGGGAGGCGACCCGCAGTCACTCTACGACGCCTTTCACGCGGCGCTCGAGACGGTGCTCCGCGATTTTGGCGTGGCGGCGACCCGCCACCCGGGCCGACCTCGTGACGCCGGCGACGAGCACCGCCTGCTCTGCTTCGACCGGCGGGCGCGGGGCGATCTGATCGTCGCCTCGGCCGCCGCGGGCGCGGACGGGCACAAGATTCTCGGCAGTGCCCAGCGGCGACTGCATGCCGCGGTGCTGCAGCACGGCAGCCTCCTGCTCGCAACGCCGCCGACGGTCCCGTCGCCCGCGCGGCACCCTGGCCTCCTCGATCTCGTGGTGGCCGCGAGCAGCTGGGACCTGCGAGAGCTCGCGACCGCCTGGCTCCAGGAAGTGGCCGCCCGTGCCGGCGGGGCCTTGGAGGCCGGGCCGGACCGCTTCGCAGGGTCGCGGAAAAGGGTCGTGGCCGAGCGTGCCTGTCGGTTTCGGGATGAGGCTTGGCTCGAGCGGCGTTGACGCCCCCCGGTGGCGAGGTGATCGGCGGGCAGGAGGTATCTCCGGAACCCGACCCTCTGGTATAAACGGCGGCAACCGTCCGACCGATGGCGTCCTCCCTCGTGATGGTTCCCTCCCCGTGGTCTTCGGCTCGACCGTCCGACCAGCCGGATCACCGCCGCTGGTTCCCGTCATGATCACCAAACTCATCGTCGCCTCGGGCAAGAGCGCCGGTCGCAGCATCGCGATCAAACGCACCAAGCTTCTGATCGGCCGGGCGGAGGAGTGCGACGTGCGGCCCCTCAGTGAGGAGGTGAGCCGGCGGCACTGCGCCGTGGTCGTAGGACCTGCCGACGTCTGGATCGAGGATCTTGGCAGCCGCAACGGCACGTTCGTCAACGGCACCCAGATCCAGGGGCGCACCAAGCTCGCCGACGGCGACATGATCCGCGTGGGCTCGCTGGAACTGCGGGTCTCCTGCCAGTCG
>Ga0194129_10004658_pt1 | contig 18057 bp, 14 predicted proteins | sample TA2KigCa35mmetaG_FD_150862 | JGI IMG/M metagenome (GOLD analysis project Ga0194129, IMG submission 150862) | Freshwater microbial communities from Lake Tanganyika, Tanzania - TA2015038 Kigoma Deep Cast 35m | ecosystem: Environmental > Aquatic > Freshwater > Lake | place: Tanzania: Lake...
GATCTTCTTCATCTTGGCAGGACCGTCTCCGACGCCCTCAGAAAGACCCGGGGCGAGCAGCGGCTTCTCCGTTCCTTCTTCCGTCAGGCTGAACTCGACCTGTAGTCACTTGAAAGAACTATTCAAAGCTCAATAGTCCCCATCGCTTACGCGATTGGGGCTTCCGGTGCGAGGTCTGCGGAGGTGCGCCGCGGGTTGAAAACCCGCGCGCTCCTCCCAGCCGCGGGTTGAAAACCCGCGCTCCTCTCAGGCGCGGGCAGCCCCGAGCCTCGCAAACGCGCGAGGATCACGTGTGACCCGTACGACTCACGCCACCCCGTCGCGGCCTTCGCTACACTTTCGCCCCACGGCCGGCCGCAGGCCCCACACCCTCGCCGTGGAGCATTTTGATGCACGACCTGCCGAGGATCGCCGCGCGGGCAGGTCTGGCCGTCGCCGCCGCCGCGCTGGTGGCCGTGCTCGGCGGCTGGTTCGCGGGCCGCCCCGCCGTCTGGCAGCCGGCGGCCGTCGTGGCCGCCGTCGCCGCGGCCGTCGGCTGCCGCGCCGTTCCGGCACTGGTCACCTACCAGTTCACGGCCTGGGTGCTCGTCACGGTCGTCGTCGGCATGCTCTACCCGGAGCGGTGCCTCTCCGTCGGCGGCCTCGACATGCGCAACAAGCACCTGCTCACCGCCATGATCCAGCTGGTGATGTTCGGCATGGGCACCCAGCTGACCTTCGCGGAGCTGGCGTCGGTGCGGCGGATGACCTACCCGTTGTTCGTGGGCATCCTGCTGCAGTTCAGCGTGATGCCGGTGGTGGGCTGGGGCATCGCCCGGGCACTCGACATGCCCCCCGAGATCGCCGCCGGCGTGGTGCTCATCGGCGCCTGCTCCAGCGGCCTCGCGTCCAACGTGATGTCGTACATCGCCGAGGCGAACCTGCCTCTCTCGCTGGCGCTCACGGCCATCGGCACGGTCACCGCGCCGGTCACCACGCCCTTCTGGATGTGGCTGCTGGCGGGAAAGTGGACCGCGATCGACGTCGTCGGGATGATGATGGACATCGTCAAGATCGTGATCGTGCCGGTCGGGGCCGCGCTGCTGCACGACTGGCTGCGGCACGCCCCCGCGGCGGCCCGCCGCATGCTCACCGCCGGCAGCCTGCTGTGCCTCGCGGCGGCCGTCGCCACCTGGCGGGCCGGCCTGTGGTCGCTGCCGCTGGCCGACGGCGGCGAGCCGACCCGTCCGGCGCTGCTGGGCCTCTACACGGCCGGCGCAGTGCTCGTCGGCATCGGCTACCACGCCCTGTGGCGGAGGTGGCATGGCGTCGAGCGCTGGATGCCGGCGGCGGCGATGGTCGGGATCCTGTTCGTGACGCTGATCACGATCGCCAAGGGGCGGGGCCAGCTGCTGGACCTCGGCGTGGAGCTGTTCGTCGCCTCGGTGCTCCACAACGTGATCGGCCTCGCCCTCGGCTACGCGATCTGCAAGCTCTCGCGGGTCGACGAGCGGTCGTCGCGGACGATCGCCATGGAAGTGGGCATCCAGAACGGCGGCATGGCGTCGGGCCTGGCCAACGAGATGGGCAAGATCGACACCGTCGGCCTCGCGGCGGCCGTGTTCATTCCCTGGATGAACATCTCCGGATCACTGCTGGCCAACTACTGGCGCCGTCGCCGTGCCGACGGCCGGTGAGCGACCCGCGGCGATCGCGTCTACGAACGGCAGCCACGGCGGCTCGGGCCCCGCGTGCTCCCGGGAAGAGCCGCCCTCGACGCGCCCACCGGCCAGGGCGGCGAACTGCGTCAGGCGGCCCACGAACGCCGCGTCGGGATCGGCGATCCAGAGAGGCAGTGGCGCCGCCATCGCGAGTAGCCCGCCCAGGTCGGCGTATTTGACGGCGCCGGGCAGGAAGTCGTGGTGCCACACGTCGGGCAGCGCGTCGAAGCGGAAGCCACCCGTGTCGATCACGGCCGCGGCGATCGGCGGATCGCGCCTGCCGTCGAGCGTCGAACTGGCGGCCGCGAGCGCTCCTGCCACCCAGTGGCCCGCACCCGTCTCGCCCACGAGCACGATCCGCTCGGCGGCGCGCCGCCGGTGGTTGCGGGCCACGGCGACGAGCGTCAGCAGGTCGTGAACCCGACGGGCATAGGCCGAATCGTTGTAGCCATACACGTAGCTGCAGTCCTGCCGCCGGCTCTCCTGCGAGGAGTCTGCTTCTTCCGTCCGGTCACGGCCGTGATTGAGGTCGGTAGCCGGATCGCGACGGCATTCGGCCTGCCCGAAGAGGTCGGCACGGACCACGGCGTGGCCCGCCCGCAGCACGGCTGCCAGCGCGGGGTGCCGCGCCACGGCCTCCTCGTCGGCGAGGCCGCCGGCCTGCGGCCAGATGAGCACGGTGCCGCTCCAATCCGCCGGCCACAACCACGCGCAGGCGACCCGCTCGCCACGGCCTGCCACCACGGCATCCCCGCGCTCGATCTCGATCCCGGCGTCGAAGCCAGCGAAGCCCGCGGTCGATTCGTCGGCCGCCGCCGGCTCGAAGGCGACGTCCCCGGCGGCGGGCACGCCCCGACCGAAGATCGCCGCATAGGCCGTTGCGAGCGTCTCCTGCGCCCGGGCCACGGCCGGCCGATCGGCCGCGTCGAGCACCGGCCCGATGGCGGCGTCACCCGCCGCCGTCCAGGCCGCGCACAGCCGCCGCTCGTGGGCCGCCCCGACATCGTCACCCGCCGGCGCCGGATGATCGGCTCCCCAGACGGTCAAGTCCTCGCGGGACGAGAAGACGTAGTCGGCCTCGCTCGCCGCATCCGCCCGGCCGAGCCCGAGGTGCCGGCTCATGAACCGCAGGCAGTGGGACCGCGCGACGGCGTTGAAGTTGTGGCCGAACTGGATGTCGAAGTGGGCCTCGAACGACTCTGGCACGCCGAGCATCCGGTAGAGATCGAGCAGGTCGGGATAGCCCTTGTGCTCCAGGTCGCGCGTCCAGTCGTCGGCGGCCGTCAGCCCGAGCGCCCGCGGGGCCACGAGGGCGGCGAGTTCGATGTTGCCCTGGTCGATCCGCAGATAGGGAGCGTTCTCGCAGGTGCAGCCACCCTGCATCGAGGTCGAGATCATCGCCGCCGCGAACGCGGCCGTCAGCCGGCCGTCGAGGGCCGCCGCGGCGACCGTCTGCGTGCCGCCGCCGCTGGCGCCCGTGACGCCGAGCCGGCGGGCGTCGACGTCGGGCAGCGTGGCGAGAAAGTCGAGCGCCCGCAGGCTGTTGAAGGTCTGCAGTCCGTACACATTCTGGAGCCGGGCCGCCGCCTCGAAGCCGCCGAGTCCCCACGTGCCGGGATCCCGACCGTCGAGTTCCGGCGTGGCGGCATGCCGATGTCCCACCGTCTGGATCGAGTCGCCGTAGCCGACCATGTCGTAGTGGAACACGACGCAGCCAAGCCGCGCGAGCCCCACGCACCGCGCCTGAAGAATGCTCCGGGCCGCGTTCGGGAAGCGTTCGGCGCCCGCGGCGAGTTCCGCGCGGATCTCGTCGGCGTCGCGATCCAAGAATCGGCCGCCGGGCCAGTGCCCATGGGGACACAGGGCCCCGGGGCGCGGCCGGGAGTCGGGCCCGCGAGGCCGGTAGAGGTTGCCCGTGACGAAGTGCCCGGGAAACGACTCGAAGAAGACCTTCTCGATCGTGTAGCCGTCGCGGTCGATGCGGCCGTGGATGACGGCCTGTACCGGCGGCCGAGGGAGCATCGGCACGAGGCCAGCCGCCAGGGCGAGCCGAGCCCGCACGAGCCGGGACCGCGTGCGCCACTCGTCGGCCGAGTGGACCGGCGCGAACGGATGCTCGCCGTCGAGCGTGACCGGCGGCCCGAGCCGCGCGTCGGCGGCGACGGCCGCCGATGCCAGCACGCCCCACACGACGAGCGACTGCGTGGTCACCACCCCAGCTTCCCCGTCGGGGTGGCCCGCCTCAGGCAGCGGCGGGTGATCCAGGCCCGATAGGCGAACATCAGCAGCAGGTTCGGCCGGGAGAACAGGAGCCGGGTGACCACTCCCCACGGCCCCGGCTTGTGCTCGTACTCGATGTGCTCGCGGATCTCGGTCCGCCCGTCGGCCAGCGGCACGAACGAGTGCGTGTGCTCCCACTTCGCCGCCGGCCCGGAGGCCTGCACGTCGGTGAAGCCCCGGTCCGAGACGTCGCGGTGCACCGCCTTCCACCGCAGCGGCAGCGGGCCCACCCAGAGCGTGAAGGTCGACACCGAGCCCTCGGCGAGCGGCTCGATCGTGTGCAGCCGCACGATCGTGGGCGGGGGCGTGAGCCGCTTCAGGGCCGACGTGTCGTGGTGGAAGTCCCGCACAGCCTCCAGGGGCGCGTCCACCACGAACGAGGAGTCGAACACGGGCATGCGGGGATTGTAGGCCGGGGTTGCGAAAAACCGCTCCGCCGGTACCATACAGGGCTCCATTTTCCCCGTTTTTGCGAGTTTCCCGTGGCACGCTCCTGTCAGGTCTGCAACAAGGGTTTTTCGGTCGGCAACCAGGTCACGATCCGCGGCAAGGCGAAGTACCTCGGCGGCGTCGGCACCAAGGTCACCGGCATCACCCGCCGGAAGTTCAAGCCCAACCTGCAGCGGCTCCGCGTGACCGTCGGCCGGGGCACGAACACGACCCTGCTCGTCTGCACGCAGTGCATCAAGAGCGGCGCCGTCACGAAGCTCGTCAAGCGGCAGCCCTTCCGGCTTCCCACGGTCGACAAGGCCGCCAAGCCGGCGGCCGAAGAAGCGGTGCCGTCGGGACCGCGTGCCCGTCCCTGAACCTCGCCGACCAGGGGTTCGGGCCATGGCACTTTCCCGGCAGGACGTCGCGAAGGTCGGGCTGCTCGCCCGGCTCGCCCTCTCCGATGCCGACCTCGACCGGATGACCGGCGAGCTTTCGAAGATCGTCGGCTTCGTGTCGCAGCTCGAGGAGCTCGACACGGCCCAAGCGGCCCCGCTGGCCCATCCGCTCGACACCCAGAACGTGTTTCGGGCCGACGAACCGAAGCCGTCGCTGACCACGGAGCAGGCCCTCCAGTCAACGCCGCGGCACGACGGCTCCTGCTTCCTCGTGCCCGCCGTGCTCGGGGAGTCCGGCGCCGCCTGACCGGCGTCCATCATCCGCCCGCCATGCAACTGCTCGAACTCTCCGCCGTCGATCTCGTGACCGCCATCCGCCGCGGCGAGGTCTCCGCCGTGCAGGCGGCCGAAGCGTTTCTCGACCGGATCACGAAGCTCGACGGCTCGATCAACGCCTTCCTGCACGTCGACCGCACGGCGGCGCTGGCCCGGGCGGCCGACGTCGACAAGCGGCGGCGGGAGGGCAAGCCGCTGGGCCCGCTGGCGGGCCTGCCGGTCGCGGTGAAGGACGCCCTGTGCACCAGCGACCAGCCCACGACCTGTGCGTCGAAGATGCTCGCCGGCTATCGTCCCCCATACGACGCCCACGTGGTCGCGCGGCTGCGGCAGGCCGACGCGGTGCTCGTGGGCAAGACCAACATGGACGAGTTCGCGATGGGAGGCTCCAACGAGAACTCCGCGTTCGGCGCCGTCCACAATCCCTGGGATCTGGCCCGCGCGCCGGGGGGCTCGTCGGGCGGGTCCGCCGCCTGCGTGGCCGCCGACATGGCCCCGGTGGCGATCGGTTCCGACACGGGGGGCTCGATCCGCCAGCCCGCCGGACTGTGCGGCATCACCGGCCTCAAGCCCACCTACGGCCGGATCAGCCGCCGGGGGCTCGTGGCCTTCGCGTCGAGCCTCGACCAGATCGGGCCGATGGCCCGGTCGGCCGCCGACTGCGCCCTGGTCATGGAGACGATCGCCGGCCACGACCCGGGCGACGCCACGAGCCTCGCCGACGACGTGCCGCGGTATACGGACTTGCTCGAAAAGCCCCTCACCGGCCTGCGGATCGGCCGCGTGCCCGAGCACTTCGGGCCCGGCCTCGATCCGGAGGTGGCCCACGGAGTGGAGGAGGCGTTCGCGGCGTTCAAGGCCGCCGGGGCCACGATCCACGACGTCGAACTGCCCCACGCGAAGTACGGCATCGCCACCTACTACCTCGTGGCTCCGTGCGAGGCCTCGAGCAACCTCGCCCGGTACGACGGGGCCCACTATGGACACCGGGCCGAGTCCGGAAGCGGCCATCGTTCGGCGGCGAAGGCGGGCGGTGAGTTCGAGTCGCCGCTGGTCGAGATGTATTGCCGCAGCCGTGCCGAGGGCTTCGGCCCCGAGGTGAAGCGGCGGATCATGCTCGGCACCTACGCCCTCTCGGCGGGCTACTACGAGGCCTTCTACGCCAAGGCGCTCCGCGTCCGCCGGCTGATCCGGCAGGACTACCTCGACGCCTTCGCGAAGGTCGACCTGATCGGCGGGCCCGTCTCCCCCACGCCCGCGTTTCCGCTCGGCGAGAAGACGAGCGACCCGCTGGCGATGTACCTCGTCGACATGTACACCGTGGGCACCAACCTCGCGGGCATCGGCGGGATCTCCTTCCCCTGCGGATTCACCAAGGGGGGCCTGCCGATCGGCTTCCAGCTCCAGGGGCCGGCCCTCTCCGAACCGCTCCTGCTGCGGGCGGCCGACCGCTACCAGCAGCTCACCGACTGGCACTCCAAGCGCCCCCCGCTGCCCGCCTGACGCCCCGACCATGCCGAAGCAGCCCGCCACCGCCGCCACGCCCGAGCCGTTCACGACCGTGATCGGCCTGGAGGTGCACGTGCAGCTGCTCACGCAGACGAAGCTCTTCTGCGGCTGCTCGACCACGTTCGGCCGGCCTCCGAACACGCAGGTCTGCCCCACGTGCCTCGGCCTGCCGGGATCGCTGCCGGTGATGAACCGGCGGGCCTTCGACCTCGCCGTGCGGGCGGCCCTGGCCCTCGAGTGCCGGATCACCCCGTTCACGAAGTGGGACCGCAAGAACTACTTCTATCCCGATCTCCCTAAGGGCTACCAGATCAGCCAGTACGACCTGCCGTTCTCCAGCGACGGGCACCTGGAGGTGGTCGATCCCAAGGGGGCGTTCTCGCGCAGGGTCGGCATCATCCGCGTGCACCTCGAGGAGGATGCGGGCAAGAGCATGCACGACGAGGGGGCGGGGACGGGCGACAGCCGCATCGACCTGAACCGCGCCGGCACGCCGCTCTGCGAGATCGTGTCGCAGCCCGACCTCCGCTCGCCGCAGGAGGCCCGGGCCTGGCTCAACGAGCTCAAGCTCCTGCTCGTCTACCTCGGCGTGAGCGACTGCAACATGCAGGAGGGGAGCCTCCGCGTCGACGCCAACGTGAACCTCCACATCCCGCTGCCGGCGGAGGGCGGCGGCGACGCCCGCGTGGCGAAGACGCCGATCGTGGAGATCAAGAACATGAACTCCTTCCGGTCGGTGGAGCGGGCGCTCACCTACGAGGCGGCCCGGCAGTGGGAGGAGTGGCAGGCGACGAAGGTCGAGATGGGCACGATACCCAAGCAGACCCGCGGCTGGGACGATCCGGCCGGGGTCACGCGGCCGCAGCGGCAGAAGGAGGAGTCGAGCGACTACCGCTACTTCCCCGAGCCCGACCTCGTGCCGGTGACGGTGACGGAGGCCGAGATCGCCGCCGCCAGGGGGGCGATGGGCGTGCCCCCCACGGCGCTCCGCGCGGCCCTGGCCGAGAAGTGGAAGATCTCGGCCTACGACGCCGACGTGCTCGTGAACCAGGGCCGCGAGCTCGTGAGCTGGTACGAAGACCTCGCCACGCGGGTGGGAGAGGGCAAGGTGGCGAGCAACTGGATGCAGCAGGACGTGCTCCGCACGCTCAACGAGCGCGGGGGCACGATCGCGGAATTTCCGGTGACGGCCGAGCAGGTGGCCGACATCATCGGCCGGGTGCAACGGGGGGAGTTCGACACCAGCCGCGGCCGGGAAATCTTCGCGGAGGTGCTCGCCAGCGGGAAGGCCGTGGCCGACGTCGTGGCCTCGATGGGGATCGCCGCGGTCAGCGACGACGACCTCGTCGCGCTGTGCAAGGAGCTGCTGGCGGCCAACCCGAAGATCGTGGCCGACGTGAAGGGGGGCAAGGAGCAGGCCGCCGCCGGCCTGATCGGCCAGGCCAAGAAGAAGAACCCCAACGCGAACCCCGGCAAGGTCAGGCAGACGTGCCTCGACCTGATCAAGGGCATGTGAGGGCGGGCTTTCCTTGTAGCGCGGGTTTTCCAACCCGCGTGCCCCTGCGCCCGGCCTGCGTCCCTCGTAGCGCGGGTTTTCCAACCCGCGTGCCCCTGCGCCCGGCCTGCGTCCCCCGTAGCGCGGGTTTTCCAACCCGCGTGCCCCTGCGCCGGGCCTACGTCCCTCGTAGCGCGGGTTTTTCAACCCGCGCCCCCCTGCGCCCGGCCTGCGTCCCCCGTAGCGCGGGTTTTCCAACCCGCGCCCCGACCCGCCGGCCCCTTCTCAACCCGCCGTCAACACCTTCACGCCGCTGGTGAGCATCAGCGGCACGGGCTCACGGGCAAACTCGAGTTCCACCAGCCCGGCCGCGAATCCCTCCTGCGGCTGCTGGAGCGGCACCCGCCACCGGGGCCCCTGTGCCGCCACCGCCGTCGAAGACCAGCGGGCCTCGCGGAAGTCGCGGGTGGGCGACGACGCCGTCCAGAGCGTCACCCGCTCCGGCTCCGCGTCGCTGGACACCACGCACTCGACCCCCGTTCCACCTTCCTCGAAGGCCCAGTCGACCGGAGGGAGCGGCTCGATGCCCGCGACGTGGCGGGCCACGGCGGCGACGATCGCCGCCACCCTGACCGGCGGCAGCCCGTGGCCCGAGTTCGGGGCGTACGACACCCACCGCGGTCCGGGCAGGCTGTCGTAATACAGGCTGCACGCCTCGAGCGACCAGTAGGGGTCGTTCGTGCCCAGGGCGATCACCTTGGGCATCGTGTAGCGGTCGCGGTAGGTGAAGGGATCGACGATCGTGGCCAGTTCCCGGCCCCGGGGCGTGGCGAACAGCTTCTCGATCCCGCGCGACGTGTAGTCCTCGAGCTGGTCCGAGAGCCGGCCGAAGCTCGCCACCTGGAGCTCCAGCTGCTCGCGCAGCGAGAGCATGTCGATCACCATCGGCACGATGCCCTTGACGCGGTCGTCGACGGCGGCGGAGAGCCAGGTGGTCCAGCCCCGCTTGCTGGCTCCGGCCACGATGAACTCGCCGACGTCCGCTCCCCAGTGCTCGCCGGCCTGCGCGGCGGCGGCGGTCATGGCCTCGACGGCCGACTTGACCATCGGCAGGAGCAGCGGCCAGGTCGGATCGCCGGTCTTCGTGTATTCGACGAAGGTGTGGGCGATCAGGCCGTCCTCCTTGAGGTCGCCGAACATCGGCTGGTAGGGCACCTGCCGCACCACCGCGGCGGGCAGCCCGGAGGCGTTGGCCACCACCTCGAGGATCCGGATCGCGTCGCCCGGCTCGGTGAGCCCCGGCGCGGGCAGCCGCGTCCGGCTGCCGCCGTCGATCCAGAGCATCATCCGGCTCGTGTCCTGGGCGTCGGCAGGGAGGAACATCGAGAGTTCGTGCATCCAGGGCACGCCCCGCCAGGTCTGGCTCGTGAGCCGGCAGGTCCGCCAGCGGCCTCCGGACGAGTCGCCGTGGCCGAGCACCTCGACCGCGGTCGACGGGTCGTGGGTGCCGACGTAGTCGGCGAGCAACTCGGCCGGCGCGAGGATCGCGGGGTCGGCGGCGGCTTCGACGCCGCCGGAACCCGCCGCCGCGACGAGGCCGGCGGAACCCGCCATGAACTCGCGTCGCGAGAGTGGTGCGAAGCCTGCCGCAGGTCCATCCATGGTCGAGATTCTCCAGCCGGGGTCGCGGCCGTCACGAGCGAGCGACGGGCCTTCGTGGAACGCCGATTCTAACCGCACCGCACGCCGCGGACATCGCGACGCATGCGGGGCCTCCGGGCTCGGGCGCCGGGCTCGGCCCCGGCCCGGCCCTTCCGAGCGCCGCCCTACGGTCGGCCTGTTCAACACGGGAGACTACGTGGCATCCGCTTCCACGCCCGCTGTTCCCGAGTCGGCGACGTCCTCCGCGGCGATCGCGAGGCGGCTATGCGGCGCGGTACTTCACCGTCTTGTAGATCTTGTCGGCGTTCCACTTCACCCGCCGCCACAGCGACGCGCGGCGGCGTGGATCCATCGAGTCGAACAGGCCGTTCATGCTTCCCTGCTCGGCCACCGTGGGGTGGCACCAGAGGATGCGAATCTCCTCCGGCACCCGCGCGGCCATCGAGTCGACCCAGATGTCGATTCCCGCACTGACCTTCACGCTCTCCGCGAGGTCGAGGAGCGCCTGCGCCGCGCGACGGCCCACGTAGTAGGCGCCGGTGCACCGGGTCCGCGTCGCAGGGTAGAGGTGCACTCCCTTGCGGAGCTGGCTGCCGCGCGGCATCCGCAGCGTGGAGTTCTCGTACGACACCCACGCCGTCTCCGCGGCGGGGCCGGCGGCCCTCCGCACCTCGTCGAGCGTGGCCCTGAAGACCTGCACGAATGAGTCGGCAAGCACGATGTCGTCTTCGAGGATCAGGGCGCCCGGCCAGCCCTCGGCCACGATCCGCTCGTACATCAGCAGGTGCTTGCAGGTGCACGACTGCATGGCCACCGGCTTCAGATCCGGGGCGAACCATCGGGACATCACGGCCGGAGTCAGATCGGGGATGTCGCCGTCGAGCATGAACTCGAACGGGATGCGGAGGTCGCCGAGCTGCCTTTCAATCGAGCGCCGCCGATCCTCGTAGCCGTGCTTGACGTGGGCGACGAGCACCGGCTCCGGAAACGGAGCGTGCAGCCGCGGACTGATCGGACGTGAAGCGTGGCCCGACACCGAAGCCCTCCGCACCCTCGAGCCGAATTCATGGAATCGGACCAGGGATGCGGAGACTTGAGAGCCCCGGCATTCGGCCGGAAGAGTTGCCGCCGACGGCGGAATCTCGCCGCACCGCACGCGGCGCCCATCGCGACGCATGCGAGGCTTCCGGGCTCGGGCACCGGGATCGGCCCCGGCGCCGCGGTTCCGAGCGCCGCCACCTCGGCCGCGGAGAGGGCGTCGTCGCGGAACTGCATGCTGGCCACGTAGAGTTCACCCACTTCGCCGTTGTCGTCGTTGAAGGCGAAGAACCCGGACAGATTCGCCGGCAGCGAACTCTGGGTTTCCGAGAGCGCGGCGATCGACCACAGCCCGTCCGGCACGAGGTCGAAGTCCTTCAGCTGGGCGTTGCGGTTGGAGTCGACCACGATCTGGTCCTAGACGATCTGTCCGACCGGCTGGCCGTTGAGATACGTGTCGAATCGCGGAGCCGAGGTGGCGGCGTCGAGCTGCATGACCATCGCGATCCGATACCACGTGTCCGGGAGAAACGGGCCGCCGTAGGCGGTCGCCGCACCGAACTCCTGGCTCGGCTTCCGCACGAAGAGCGACCCGTCGGCGTTGCCCCTCGGCTGGAAGAGGTCGAGGTAGGTGGGCAGGCCGGTGAAGCTCGCCGCCGGCACGAGCACGTCGGCGACGTAGCTGAAGCGGTTGAGCTTCGTGAGCGGAGCACCGCCGGTGGTCGTGCCGTTGGCGAGCAGTGGAAACGTCGCCATCATGCCCACCGCCGCACCGCGGCCGCGCATGTCGGGCACCCGCAGGACGGTGCTCGACGAGCCGGATCCGAGCGCAGCCACGCCGAACGACCCCGTGGTCGCGTAGACGAGCGGCGGCGGGTTCGGCGTGCCGCCGAACGGAGCGTAGTAGGGAGTGTCGGGCAGCCACGCCAGCTGCATGCCCGGCATCCCGGCCGCTGGCACGAGCGAGCCGGTCGAGAAGTCCCAGTTGCCGATCATGGCGGCAGGAGCGGCTGCTCCTGCGCCGACCAGGCCGCACGCGACCAGGGCTCCGGCAATCAGCTTGCGGACGACGGCCACCACGCGTTCACCCTCCGGTTGAGCCGGTGCAGCGCGTCGATCGTGCGGGAACGCCGGTCGTTCACCGGCCTGGGGGTGAGCGGAAAAACGCATCTGGCAACCGGGGCGGTCAACGCCGCCGACCGATCAGCCGCCATGCATGTCTCGAGGGCCACCCGGGAAAGATCCCGTCATGACCGTCGCGCTCACGAGCAGAGTCCTGTTGCCTGGGAAGATAGCCCTTCCCGCGAGAACTACCTGAGTATATCCGCCGCCGTTCCCCGGCAAGCCGCCACCCATCCGCGGGCTGCCGGCCCCTGATTCCCGCCGAAACCGAGCAGTGATCGCCCCTCGCGGTACACTCGAAGGCGGCCCAGGGGACGGGCTGACCGAGCAGGGAACCCGCGGAGAAGGGCAGGGACCGGCGACATGCTCACACGCATGGCCGAAGGCAGTCACGAACGCGAGGAGAGTCGCTGCGTCAGCCGACTGCTGACGGCAGTCCGCGACGGAGAAACCGACGCCTTCGGGCCGCTGTTCGATGCCTTTCGTCGGCACCTCCTGCTCGTCGCCAATCGCGAGTTGCCCATGGCGCTGCGGGGCAAACTCGGGCCCTCGGACCTCGTCCAGGAGACGGCCGTCGACGCCCGCCGCGACTTCCCCGGGTTTCGCGGCTCGACGGCGGAAGAGTGCTTCGCCTGGCTGCGAGCGATCCTCCGCAACAACGTGGTCGACGCCGTCCGTCGCTACGAGACGGCGCAGAAGCGGGCGACGAACCGCGAAATCAGCCTCGCTTCACCGGCGGGGCATCGCGAGGGGAAGTCTCTCCAGATGCCGAATGGGCAGCCCGACGGGTCTGCGATCCGTCGCGAAGATGCCGCCCTGTTGTCAGCCGCCCTCGGCCGGCTGTCGGCGGATCATCAGGCCGTTCTCCGGCTGCGCTACTGGGAAGGGCTCTCGTTCGTCGAGATCGCCGCGGAGGTCGGTCGCTCTCCCGACGCAGTCCGGAAGCTCTGGTACCGTGCCGTCGAGCGGCTCCAGAAGGAGATGAACTCGTTGTCGTGCGAACGCACCGCCGGCGGCGGGTCGTCGGGCGCGAACACCCTCGAACCGGTCCGCGCGTAGTCGGAGGCGCCCATGGCCGCCGAGCCGCTCGACCAGAGTCCTGATCGCGGCGATCCCGCCGACGAAGCCGTCGACCGCGCCGCCGCCATCGACGATTTCTTCGGCGGCTTCGCGGCGGACGCCCCCGACGACCATGCCGTTCTCGAGGCCTCCGCCAGTCCGCTGCCGGGCTCGCTCGACCTCCTGCTCTTGCTCCGCCAGGCGGGTGCCGGCAACTCCCGTCCGCTGCCGGCCGCGCCCGACACCATCGGCCGCTACCGCATCCGGCGCCTGGCGGGCCGAGGCGGGTTTTCCGCGGTCTGGGAGGCGTTCGATCCGCTGCTCCGCCGCCGCGTCGCCGTGAAGGTCTGTACGCCGGACGCCCTGCTCTCGCCCCAGGTTCAGCGCCGCTTCCGCCGCGAGGCCGAACTCGCCTCGCGGCTCACGCATCCACACATCGTCACGATCCACGAGGTTGGCGAGGCCGACGGCCTGGAGTTCATCACCTCGGAGTTCTGCGACGGGGGCTCGCTGGCGGAGTGGCTGGGCCGCAACGCCGGACCGGTGCCACCAGCCGTCGCGGCCCGAATCGCTCGGGCCGTCGCGCAGGCCACGGCGTGCGCCCACGAGGCCGGCGTGATCCACCGCGACATCAAGCCCGGCAACGTCATGCTCGCGCCCGTCGACGGCCACGATCCGGCCGCGTGCATCATTCCGGCAGAGTCCTCGACGCCAGCCGGGGAGCGGCGGCCGGGCATGACGGTCAAGCTGGCCGACTTTGGCCTCGGTCGCCAGAACGACCCCGGCGAAGGGGACGATCCGCTGACGCAGCTCACGACCGACGGGTCGCGGCTGGGCACCCCCGCCTGGATGGCGCCCGAGCAGATCGACCGCTCCTTCGGTCCCGTCGGACCGGCCACCGACATTCATGCGATCGGCCTGCTCCTCGACCGGATGCTCACGGGCCGCCCGCTTCGCGGCGGCAAGACCGACCTGGAGACGTATCGCGAGGTCTTGCTCGACGAACCGCGGGCCGCGGACCGCGTGGCCCGCGGCGTCCCTTCCGACCTGGCTGCCGTCTGCCTGAAGTGCCTCGCCAAACGGCCGGCAGATCGCTACGAGTCTGCCGCCGCCCTCGCCGACGACCTCGGCCGCTGGCTGGCCGGCCTGCCCACCCGGGCCCGGCCGCTCGCGCCGCTCCAGCGGCTCGGACGGACCGTCGCTCGCCGGCCGGTGGTGGCTGCTCTGGTCGGGGCCGCGATCATCGCCTCGGCGGTCGCGGGCTGGGCGACCTTCGAAGGCGCCCGCGAGCGTCGCGTCGCGGCGGCCCACAAGGAGGAGATTCTCCGTCAGACCGCCGCCGCCGAACTTCGGCGGGGCTTCGAGTCGCTGCGGTCGGCCAACGTCGCCGAGGCCTTGGACCGAATCGAGCAGACGCGCCGGATCGACCGAGGCCTCGCCGATTCGCTCGCCACCCGCTGGCTGCAGCGCCGGCTGCACGGGGAGCGGCAGATCCTGCTGGGGGCGGCCGCGGAGGTCGGCGGGGCGCGGCAGGGCGTCGATCTCCACGCCGTGGCTGTTTCCGGGGACGGCCGCACGATCGCGGTGGGGGGTGCCGATGGCGTGCTGCGGATCCTCCGCGCCGCCGACGGCCGCTGGTCGGTTTCCAAGAGTCGTGCGCACGACGAGATCAACGACGTCTGCCTCTCATCCGACGGACGCATGGTCGCCACCGTGGGCCAGGACGGCCGACTCCGCTGGTGGTCGACGACCGATCCGACCACCTCCGCCGGTGAGGCTGCGGCCGCGGGGGGCCCCCTCTACGCGGTCGCCTTCTCGGCCGACGGCTCGACGCTCTGGTACGGCGGCCAGGATCGCGTCCTCCGCCGCGTCGGCACCGCGGCTGGCGAGTCGACCCGGGACGTGATTCATCTCGCCGACGCCGGTGGTGACGGGGCGGAAATCGAAGCTCTCGCCCGCTGCGGAAACGCCATCGTCGTGGCCTGCGGCGGATCCCTGACCGCCGTGGACGCGACGGACGGTCGCATGATCTGGGAGTGGACGCAACGGGCGACCGACAGGCAGGGAGCCGTCTTCAATGCGCTCGCAGCGTCACCGGACGGCAGGGTCGTGGCCGCGGGCGGGACCGATCGCAGCGTCGGCATTTGGGACGCGTCCTCCGGCTCCGCCGTGGCCACGTTGCCGCCGCATCCCCACTGGGTCCAGGCCTGTCACTTCTCGGACGACGGCACCCGGCTGGTCACGGCCTGCCGCGATGGCGTCGTGCGGGTGTTCGACGCAGCGACCGGATCGCTGGTCGGCAAGTTGGTGGGCCACGCGGGCCGCGTGTGGGATGCGGCGTTTGGACCCGACGAAACGGTGCTTTCGACCGGCGCCGACGGCACGCTGCGGCAGTGGGATCTCGCTGGAGCCGACGCCCCGACGGTCCTCCGGGACGTCGTCACCACGGGCCCTGTGATCAGGTGCGTGCGCGACGCCAGCGTGAAGTCGGACGCCTGTCGCCTGGTGGTCGTGCGCGGAGAGGCGAACCCCGTGATCCTCGACGAGAGTTCCGGCGCTATGACGGAGTTCCCGGTGGACGGCCGCCCGCCCAACGACGGCGTGGCCGTGGATCTCGATCGTGGCCGGGTCGCCTTCGGACTCAACGGCGATGGGCGAGGTTCCGTGCCGCTCGTGTTTTCCCTGGACGTCGACCGGAGACCCACCCCCGCCGTGCCGCTGCCGAATCCGTCCGCCGAGATCGGCCCCTTTGTCTGCTGGACGCCCGACGGCCGGCTCGTCACGCATGCTTCCGATGGCGGCATCTACGCGTGGGAATCGGCCCTCGACCGGGCCGTTCTGCTGGCGCATGGAGCCACCGGATGCCACCGCGTGGAGGCCGCACCGACCGGTCCGCCGCGGCTGGCCGTCGCAACCCAGCCGGCGCTCATGCTCCGCTACGACCACGATGCGATCACCGCCGGGAGACCCCTTGAGCTCTCGGCTGGCGATGATCACGTTTCGGCCTTCGCATGGTCGCCCGACGGCCGCCTGCTGGCCTGCGGATTTCGCCACGGCGCCGTGCACGTGGTCGACGCAACCACGGGCCGCAGGGTCGGCACGCTTGCGCCCCACGAGCGGCAGATCGCAGACGTCGCCTGGTCACGCGATGGCCGCACGATCCTCTCGGCCGACGCCGAGTGCGTGAGGATCTCCGACGCCGCCACGTTCGCCGCGTTCGACGACCTGAGGCCCGGGTGGCACATCGAGACGATGTGCCTGGCGGGCGGCGATCGGTTCGTGGTCGTCGGCGGTCAGTCCCAGATACCCGGCTCCGCCCCTCGGGCGCGGCTCACCTTGCTCGACCTGGCGGTGCCATGACTCCGCCCTGCCGGACCCTCGCATCGTCGGCGGCTCGAAGCGGCCGCGGCACGACGCTCGTGGAGCTGTTGGTCGTGGTGGCGATCGTCGCCACGCTGATCAGCCTCCTGCTGCCGGCCGTGCAGGGTGCCCGCGAGGCGGGACGCCGCACGCAGTGCCTTTCGCACCTCAAGCAGATCGCGCTGGCCTGCCACGCCCATGCGTCCAGCCATGGGCGCCTGCCGTCGGGCGGCTGGGGAGGCGTCTGGACCGGCGACCCCGACCGCGGCTTCGACGAAGGCCAGCCGGGCGGCTGGGTGTTCAACGTGCTGCCGTGGGTGGAGCGGGGGGGCCTCCGTGATCTCGGGGCCGGCCTGACTGATGCCGAGGCGAAGGCCGACCTCTCCATGACGCGACTCACCACCCCGATCCCGCTCTTCACCTGCCCGTCGCGCCGCGCGCCGATGGTCTTTCCCGTGAAGACCGAACTCGAATTCTGGGTGACGGCGGTGCCGGCGTCGGTGAAGCGGCGGCCGAACGCCATCGCTCGCGGCGACTATGCCGCCAACATGGGCAGTGGCGTGCGGCCCTTCAACTACCAGGGAGGCGGGGCGTTCCAGCCGGCCACGCTCGCCGACCGGGCGACCGACGCGGAGTGGAAGTCGAGTTTCGGCCCCGACCCCGACGGCGTGATCTTTCGTCGCAGCCGGATTCGTCTCAGCGACGTCACCGACGGCGCATCGAAGACCTACCTCGTGGGCGAGAAGTATGTCGACCCCGCCAAGCTGGCCAATGGCACCTCCGACGACGACGACCAGAGCCTGTTCTCGGGCTTCGACCGCGACATGGTCCGGGTGGGCTGCGTGCCGCCGTATCGCGACAAGCCCGGCTTCGATCCCAAGGACGTGCACGGCGGCTACCCGGTGCCGCTGGCCTACGGCAGCGCCCATCCTGACACCTGCGGGATCGCGACGGCCGACGGGTCGGTGCGGAGCGTCGACTACACGATCGATCCCGCCATCCACCGCGGCCTCTCATCGCGAAACGACGGACAGACGAGCGAATAGCGGGGAACCGAAACGCTTTCCCTGGGCTTACGCCCCGGGCCGGTACCGAAAGCCGGTGCGCCAAGAAGCACACTTGGGCGTAACTCGCAAATCTCTATGCCGCAGCCTTCCCGTATAGCCTGTCTTGCTCAGTTTCGACGTGGTACTCGATGAATTCATCCCAGCGGCCGTTGAGGTAAACGGCCCGCAGGTGGAGCATGGCCTGGGCGCCCGTCACGGTCCACCGCATGCCGGTTCCCTCCATCCGATCCTTGACGAGATGGCGGCAGGCGCCTTCGGCGACCCCGCTGCCGATCGGGTAGCCGGCCGCGAGGTACTCGTCGTACTTCATGGGTTCTTCGGGGATTTTCGTGGCACGTTTTGTCGGATTCGGGACCGGCGATGGCTTAGATTGGGGGGATGGAAACACTTGCCACCCACTACTCCCGGCTGCTCGGGACCGACACCTCCTGGTTGGTTGAGTCGGTCGACCTGCGGCTCGAGGATCGTCGAGTCGAAATCCGCTTGAAGCACGTCGGCCCGGAGGTCACCTGTCCTGAATGTGGCCGCCCATGCGGCCTGGCTGATCATGCCGACGAACGACGTTGGCGGCACCTCGACACCATGCAGTTCACAACGGAGCT
>Ga0194129_10004660_pt1 | contig 18055 bp, 18 predicted proteins | sample TA2KigCa35mmetaG_FD_150862 | JGI IMG/M metagenome (GOLD analysis project Ga0194129, IMG submission 150862) | Freshwater microbial communities from Lake Tanganyika, Tanzania - TA2015038 Kigoma Deep Cast 35m | ecosystem: Environmental > Aquatic > Freshwater > Lake | place: Tanzania: Lake...
ATTTGTTCAAATTTATTTGTTCATTACTTAAACTTTTAATACAAGGTATTTCTCCACCTTCTATATCCATTTTTACAAAAACATTATTATAACTATTTATAATATCATGTAAATTAGTATTATCATTGTCATTAAAAGAACCTATGTTTTTTTTATAAATATAATTTTATTTTCTAAATGTATATTTGCATTTATATCGTTATATTGTTCTGGTAACTTATCGATTGTTCCATCATAAGCATATGATTTTACGTCATGATATCTATCGATAAAATCAACTTCAAACGATATATCTTTTTCAATACCACCAGCAAGAAATAAATCATATTTAACATTTGGAATATCTGCAATAATATAACCTCCATCATAATCTTTACCTAAACGTAATTTATTATAAGGTGATTTATAAACTGTTAGCATAGAAGGGTCCATAATATAATATCTAATGAATTGATGTATTATATTATTGTATAATAAACGAATTTATATAATATAGAAAATAAAAGTCTAAAAAATATATATTTTTTGAAAAATCATTTAAATTAAAAAATATTTAAAAAAATAAATTTATGTATTATTAATGAATGAAAAATCGTTAAATGATGAAATATTAAATAAATGTGGAAATGTTATTACAGAACAGTTACAAAAATATCATGACTCAGATTATATGATTCAAAGAATACAAACCCACATAATAAATTACCTACCAAATATACTTGAAAATGAGTTTTCGAATTATGAAAAAAGAGTTCAACGTAATAATTATTTAACTAACGAACAACAAATCTTTATTCAAGTATTTTTAAGTAAAAATAATTACTATTATTTACAAAACAATAATTTTTTTTACGAATATGACGGCAAAAATTATTTTATAATTAAAGAAGACAAAATTATTCACAATCTTCTCTCTAACATTTCAAAGGAAAGAATATTACTTCAATGGAAACATAGAACAAAATTTAATATTATTAAACAAATCAAAGAGAGAAATTTGTTTGATTCAATACCAGAAACAGATACTATTCAAAATGTTCTTCATTCATTATATCCAACAATATTTAGCACAAAAAATTCAGCAAAATATTTCTTATCGATTTTAGGTGATAATATACTTAAAAAAAATAATATTTTAAAATTTTTGGTTAGTCCTAATATGAAAAAAATGGTTTCAGAATTAGATACTGTTATTTATGATTCAGTTGGATATACAAACGTAACATTTAATTTTATGACCAAATATCACGAAAACCACCACTATGAAAATTGTAGATTAATTAAAATAAATGAAAATTATTCAAATAATTATTGGAGGGATACATTAAAGCGTATTAGTTTAGATTTAATATGTGTTGCTACACATTATTCAAAGAGGTATAATGGTTCAGATAATTTTTTAAATTCAAAAGCAGATGACGAAACATCTATTTACGCTTATAGCTTAAGAAATACAGATGTAAATGATATTATAACACGGTTTTATAATGACTATTTATGTGTTACTGATACCATTTATAAAATACAGTGGAAAAACATACATTTTATTTGGAAGCAATTTTTATCGAACGAATATTTACCGAATATAGTTTACTCAAATACACTTAAAAACGCAATAAAAGAAAAATGTAATTATGATGAAACAACTGATTCATTTATCGGTTTAACTAGCAGGCATTTACCGATTTATAATGATTTTATTAACTTTTGGGAAAAAAATATTAATGTAATAAATATAGATCCAAATAATTATGCTCATAATATTATATTTGAAGATGAAATTGAAATAGATGAGTTATGTTCTTTGTTTAAGTTTTGGGTTAAAAACAATAAAAATAAGGACATAAAAGAAAATAAAGACAAAATTATTTCAAATGGTATTATTAGTGAAGAAAATGCAATAAAAATTCTAAAACATTTTTTTCCAAATATAGAAATTATTGAAGATAAATATGTACTGAATATTAATTGTATTTTGTGGAATAAAATTGATGATATAATCCAATCATTTACTTTTATTAAAGAACAAATTAAAAAAGAACATAAATTAGCTTTAATATCGCTAGATGAAGCGTATAATTATTATTACAAATATTCAAATAATAATCAAAGTAAGTTTATAGTTAGTAAAAGATATTTTGAAAAATATATTTATTTTATTTTATCAGAACAAATTGTTTACGATAAATTTATTGAAACAGAATGGATTATAAATGAGATAAATTAATAAAATAATTTATTATTATATTATTTTATTTTATTATTGTATTATTGTATTATTTTTTAATTCATTTATGCAGCGTTTCCGGCTATAAATTGAAGAGCAACACCGGAAGTTGCGCCTGATCCGCTGTAAGATTTAGGCGATAGTGGTCCTCCTAAAGCCATGCCTCCTCTCATTCTTCTGCTTCCGCGACCCTTTTTAGCGGTATGTTTCTTAAAAAGAACAAATTTACCTTTCTTTGGAACATATCCAGCTTTTCCTAAACGATTTTGTTTTTTAGCGGTTGAGTGCTTAGATCTAGAAACAATGCGTCCTGATTTATTTTTCATAAGTTTATCGTGACTAAGACCACCAGAAGTCTTGTATGCGGTTCCGTGCCAAACTTGAGCACGAGTTCCAATTAATTGTTCGTAAACTTTACCATTGACGGAATATTTTCCGGTTGATGTTCTCGAGTATTTTGTCATTTATAAAAATAGATGAGAAAATAAAATTTAATTTATATAGTTTATTTTATGAAACGCACCTAATAAAATCGATTTATTGGCGGTAATCCGCTTCCACCAGGCATTCCTTCAACACGTCCTAAATAATTAATATTTGGTTGTTGTCCTAAATAATAATTGCCGTATTGTGTGCTTCCTCCTAATGTCCTTTTACATAAATATGAAACACGTTGATTATAATTTAAATTTCTTGAAGACCCATCTGAGCTTACTGTAAATTTATCGTACTTATTTGGATGACACACACAAGACATTGGGTTTTGATTTGGAAAAACACCGTTATATTCTGCTACATACATTATCATTCTTTTTGTGCTTGTTCTAGAACCTGGTATAAAACTTTTTTGCGAATACATATATTATTTAATTTTTATTTAATTATATAAAATTACATAAAATTACATAAAATTACATAAAATTATATAATATTGGTTTTTACTATTTTAAAATAAAATTGAAAAGATTTAAAAACATATTGATAAATTAAATTAGTATATTCAGAATGAGCACCTCAAGTGAAAACAATATTTTGGCAAATAAATATCAGCAAAAGACTGACAAGCAACACATCCTCGATAATCCAGATACTTACATCGGATCTGTTGAAGAAGTTGATGCTGATATGTGGATTTTAAATGACGAAAGCGATAAAATAATTGAAAAAAATATCAAATATATTCCAGGTTTGTTTAAATTATTTGATGAAGGTATTGTAAACTGTCGTGATCATGTAGTTAGAATGCTTCAAGCAATATCAAATAAACAGGATAATTGTTTGCCTGTTAATAACATTGAGATTAGTATAGATGAAGACGGAACTATCACTATGATGAATGACGGCAATGGTATTGATGTAGCAGAACATCCTGAGCATAAAATATGGATTCCTGAAATGATTTTTGGTCACCTAAGAACATCAACAAATTACGATAAAACTGAAAAAAAAATTGTTGGAGGTAAAAACGGTTTCGGCTTTAAACTTGTTTTAATATGGTCGACTTACGGTTCAGTTGAGACGGTTGATCATATTCGTGGATTAAAATATTACCAAGAATTTAAAAGTAATCTTGACGAAATATGTAAGCCGAAAATTACAAAATGCAAAACAAAGCCATATACGAAAATCACATTCAAGCCTGATTATAAGCGTTTAGGTATTAACGGATTAAGTCAAGATACAATTGCATTATTAAAGAAACGAGTTTATGATATATCAGCAGTAACAGATAAAACTATTAAAGTAAAGCTTAATTCCACATTAATTCCAGTAAAAAATTTTCAGCAATATATTGACATGTATATTGGTGACAAATCAGCATCTCAGCGTGTCTATGAGGAACCCGACGGTGTTGAGGGACGATGGGAATATGCTGTCGCATTAACACCAACAAACGAATTTGTACAAATATCATTCGTAAACGGTATTCATACATCAAAAGGAGGAAAACATGTCGAATATATTTTAAATCAAATTACGCGTAAGCTTGTCGATTTTATTGAAAAGAAAAAAAAAACAAAGGTCAACCCTAATTCGATTAAAGAGCAATTAATTTTATTCTTGCGATGTGATATTGAAAATCCGGCATTTGATAGTCAAACTAAGGATTATATGAATACACCATCATCTAAATTCGGTTCTAAGTGCGAAGTAAGCGATAAATTTATCGAAAAAGTCGCAAAAATGGGCGTAATGGATGCGGCATTACAATTGACCGAAGTAAAGGAAAATAAGGCAGCAAAAAAAACTGACGGAACTAAGACAAAAACAATAAGAGGAATTCCAAAATTAACAGACGCAAACTGGGCAGGAACAGAAAAATCGAAAGATTGTATGATTATATTTTGCGAAGGTGATTCAGCAAAAGCAGGTATTATCTCAGGTCTAACTTCCGATGACCGTAATACTATTGGTGTTTATCCGATGAAAGGCAAAATCCTTAATGTAAGAGGCGAACCAATTAAAAGAATTTCAGAAAATAAAGAAATATCCGAAATCAAAAAAATACTCGGATTAGAAACCAATAAATCATATAAAAATATTGAAGACGTTCACAAGAATTTAAGATACGGAAAGGTCTTATTTATGACAGATCAAGATTTAGATGGTAGTCATATTAAAGGCTTAGGAATTAACTTATTTCATTCTGAATGGCCAACGTTAGCGGAAATACCTGGGTTTATTGGATTTATGAATACACCTATTTTAAAGGCTAAAAAAGGAAATGCTGAATTAAACTTTTATAACGATGGAGAATATGAAAAATGGAAAGAGGAAAATGACACAAAAGGTTGGACAATTAAGTATTATAAAGGTTTAGGAACAAGCACAGGAAAAGAATTTCGTGAATATTTTAAAAACAAAAAAATTGTCGGTTTTGAACATAGTGGAAAGGATTGCGACGATACTATTGACATGGTATTTAATGAAAAAAGAGCAGATGACAGAAAAGACTGGATTGAGATGTATGACGGAAGCGTATTCTTAGACACGAATAACAACACAGTATCATACAAACAATTCATTGATGAAGAATTTATTCATTTTTCGAAATATGATTGTGATCGTTCAATTCCAAATGTCATGGACGGTTTAAAAATATCGCTAAGAAAAATATTGTATTCAGCATTTTTAAAAAATCTAAAGACAGAAATTAAAGTAGCTCAGTTTTCTGGTTATGTTTCTGAGCATTCTGGCTATCATCACGGTGAAGCAAGTCTAAATGCTGCTATTGTTGGAATGGCTCAAAATTTTGTCGGTTCAAATAATATTAATTTATTTATGCCAAACGGACAATTTGGTACACGATTACAAGGAGGAAAAGATAGTGCTTCTGAAAGATATATATTCACACAATTAAATAAAATAACAAGAAAAATATTCCCAGCTGTCGATGACAATATTTTAACTTATTTAGATGATGATGGATTAAAGGTTGAACCGATGTATTATGCACCGATAATTCCTATGGTTCTTGTAAATGGCACCGAAGGAATTGGTACTGGATTTAGTACTGATATTATGTGTTATAATCCTACTGATATTATTAGCTATCTTAAGAATAAATTATTAAATATTGATGATGACGATATTGAGTTTATTCCTTACTATGAAGGATTTAACGGAACAATAAGTAAAATAACTGACAATAAATTCTTAATAAAAGGTTGTTATAGCAAAATTGGTCCAGATAAAATTAAGGTTACTGAATTGCCAATTGGTTTTTGGACAGAAAAGTTTAAGAATTTATTGGAAATGTTAATTGAACCTGAACCGAAAAAAGACGGAAAAAAACAACAGGCAATAATTAAAGATTATGAAGATATGAGCAAAGACACAAACGTAGATTTTACGATTACATTCGCAAAAGGACAACTTAGTTTATTGGAAGAAATGAAAGAAAACTATGGTTGTAATGGCGTTGAAAAACTATTAAAATTATACACCACAAATACCAACACTAATATGCATTTATTTAATTCAGATGATAAGCTCACTAAATATGAAAAAATTAATGAAATTATTGATGACTATTATGAAACGCGTTTAAAATTATATGGTGACAGAAAAGAATTTATGATTAATGCTTTACAAAAAGAAATTACATTATTATCAAACAAAGCAAAATACATTAGAGAAAATTTGGAAGATACAATTGACTTAAGAAAGAAAAAGAAGATTGAAGTTGTTAATATGTTAAAGTCAAAGGGATATGATATTATTGGTGATGACAACGAATATAACTATTTAATTAAAATGCCAATGGATTCAGTAACAGAAGAAAATGTTGAAAAATTAAATAAAGAACATAATGAAAAATTAAAAGAATTAGAATCAATTACAAACACAACTACAAATAAAATGTGGCTAAACGAACTTAATGAATTAGAAAATGCTTATTTAGAATATAGAGAAAGCAGAAATAATGCTAATAATGAAACTATTGGTGAAAAGAAAAAAAAAGTAGTTTCAAAGGGAACAGTTAAAAAGGTTGTTAAAAATAAACTGGTTGTTGATGAAGATGAATAAGCATAAAAATTATATAAATATAAATTGTAAAATTATATAAAAATGAACTGTAAAATTATATAATATACTATAAAAAAATATATCATAAATAAATATAAATAATGAATACTTTTTTAAATTCAGCAAACGTAGATTTCGGTAATCCAAATGAAGAACCACGTAATCCTGAAGGACAACCTGTTAATTTTCCTGATCCTTCTAAGTTATTAACAAATTCATCAATACAAAACACATTTAGTCAAAATACAAATAACACAAATAATACAAATAATAACTCTAAAAATCAATTATCGTTTAAACAAAAAATATTAAATTTTTTAAACTCTAAAAGTGGAACTATAATAGCGTCAGCAATGGGTTTAGCAATAGGGTTTTCATTTAAGGATGTTATTGGTTCTTTTGTATTAAATATTATTCAACCTTTAATAGTAAGTGTAATAATGATTACGAGGTTAAATGAAATATATGATTTTGATGCATTTATACAATCAAATAGTAGTTTACAGTTAACTAAATTTATTAGCACACTAATAACGTTTATTTTAATAGTTATCACAGTTTATTATGTAAATGCATATATAATCTAATATAAAAATTTATTTCATATTTTTTAATCTTTTATATTGTTATCCAATATAGATTTTAACAATTCCGCATCATAATGTTCTTCACATCCTATAAAGCAAAAAATATTATATAAATTTTTCATATCAAACATTTTTTCAAACGAAGTTAAATAACAAAAATCTTTATTGCTGTTATAAAATTTAATTAAGTTTTTATTGTAATTATTAATAAATTGAACTGAAGATTTATCGTTTTTAAACCATCCACTTTCACTTTGTTTTATAACATTCTCTCTAAGTTGAATAATAACCTTTGTTTGAGGAAATAATTCTTTAAAATCTTTAATATATCCTATATTTTTTTCATCATATCTTATTTCTTTAAAACCCCACACATTAGTTTCATTCGAATTTTTAAACATACTTGTAATCATTTGTCTTATCATTTCAGTTATTTGTTTAAAATTATACGAATTATACCATGATGGCTTAATATTTTTTCTGATTAAATAATCATAAGTAAATGGTGTTAAATGTCCAGGAACATTTTTAAATGTTGTATATTTAATTCTTCTATAAAAATCTAATAAACTATTAATTGCTCCGAAATTCTCTCCACAAATATTTGAATTTGGTATTGTGTTTATGAGTCTTTGCATAGTTGTTGATCCAGAGCGTCCTGAAGCACAAATTAATATTACCTTATCCATTTATAATTATTAAATTATATTTTAATAATTATTTTACGCTATTAAAAATAAAATAGCCGTTTAAAACCATTGTTTAAGTTCTAATTGTCTATCTGTATTATCAGTCATAACTGGATGAGCAATAGGCACAACAAGGCTACTAACATCATTTATATACTTCATATATCCTTGTGCCTCACTATATACTTGCTGAACACAGTAATTTAAAACGATTTCATTTAATTCTTTTATTTGTTCCGTAACATTATTAAGCATATTTGCCGAATATTGTAAGAAAACACTGCGCATTATTATTTTCAATGAATCGCAATCTTGAGGACCAATTGTGTATTGGCCGTTTGATTTGCGATAAACCCCAGCTCTTATTCCATTTTGAATTATATTTATGTTTTGTTGAGAGAAAAATACTTGCGATAATGGTGTATCTGTCCATAATCCTTCGGTTGGGTTCCTAAATGTTACACATTGATTAGCCGGTATTTTATCATACATTTGAAATAATTTTTCTGTGTTTGGTGATTTAATATCTATGCGTCCATTATTGATTTTATTCATTTATAATAATTATATAAAATAAATATGAAATATTTTATATATATTTAAAATATATGGAAGGTTTTCAAAAAATCGTTTTATTTATTGCGATAATTATTTTAATAATAGCATTAATATTTGTAGGTGTGTCTTTACATTACTCAAATCAATTAGTATGGCCTCCTATGGTAGCTCAATGTCCTGATTATTGGATAATAGATGGCTCAGGAAATAATGCTACTTGTATTAACACAAAAAATTTAGGAACTTGCCCACCCAGTTCAGGTCAAGAATTTTTGACTATGAATTTTAATAATGCTCCATTTGTAGGTGCTAACGGAACATGCGCTAAATATACATGGGCAAATAAATGTAATGTATCGTGGGATGGTTTAACGTATGGTGTAAATAATCCATGTCAAACATCATCTACAACATGAACTTATGAATATGAACTTATGAATATGAACTTATGAATATGAACTTATGAATATGAACCATAAATAAGAAAAATAATATATAAACACTTTGATTTTATAAATTGTGTAAATTATATAAAAATATTTGTATAATTTATACAGCGAATTAATATTATTTAATGAATGATATCATAATTAAAAGTAAAAAAACAAAATTTAATAAAGACAAATTATTTTTTATAAATAATAAATCAAATGACGTTATGCCAATTTTAAAACGAATTGGTTTATTGCCTGATGAATTAATTAAAGAAATATATCTATATTTACCACAATTTATTACCATATTTTTAAATAAAGATACTTATATAAAAGAACATCAGTTAACAAAAAATTACATAAAAAATTATGAGTTATATATTCGTAATATAGTTAAGAGAGATTATGATTATACTTTTAGTTTAATACTGAATGAAAATTATATTAAATGGAGCCAAATGACAAATTATTTATATAACAATATATTATATACAAATTATATTTATTTTTTACTTTATTTTTGTAATGAAAACTCTTCATTCAAATGTAGAGAGAAAATAATTTATTTATTAAATAAACATGGATTAAGTAAAAATCAACATAAAAAGAAATCAATTAAATATAATAATGGACATTTTAAATATAAATAAAATATTAAATAGAGAAACCATTGTCAATCATATTAAAGATATTTTATTAAATTTTGAAACAAGTAAAAATGACCAAACATTTAAAAAAGGCATATACATCTATGGTAGTCCCGGTTCAGGAAAAACTACATTTATAACTAATTTACTAAAAGAGTTAAATTATGACGTAATTCGGTATGACGCTGGAGATATAAGAAATACCGGTGTTATTGAAGAGTTAACACAAAACAATATGGCAAATAAAAATATCATAAGCATATTTCATAAAAAAGTTAAAAAAATAGCAATAATTATGGATGAAATAGACGGCATGAATAGTGGTGATAAAGGCGGAATAAACGCACTTATTAAATTGATAAGACCAAAAAAAACTAAAAAACAAAAATTAGAAGAAACAACATCTAATCCAATTATATGTATAGGAAATTATTATATCGATAAAAAAATTAAAGAGTTAATGAAAGTGTGTAATGTTATTGAATTACAAACGCCGAATAATGAACAAATTGGAAATATAGTTAAAATACTTTTACCTTCAATAGATAATGAGTTTAAAAAAATTATAACAGAATTTATACAAGGTGATTTAAGAAAGTTAAATAATATAATTAAAATGTATAAAAGTAATCAAACCTTTTTTTCAGGTGATTTAATACAAAATTTATTTCAATTAAAATCGTATAACGATGATACAAAAAAAATAACCGAAAAATTATTTGATAACAAATATACGATTGAACAACATATCAATATAATGAACGATTCTGACCGAACGAGTGTTGGGTTATTATGGCACGAAAATATTATTGATGCAATAGAAAAAATAAATAAAAATAAATCTATACCATTTTATATTGAACAATTAGAAAACATTTGCTTTTCTGATTATATCGATAGAATAACATTCCAAAAACAAATATGGCAGTTTAAAGAAATGAGTTCACTCGTTAAAACTATGAAAAATAATAAATTATATCATGAATTTAAAGAACCCAAAAAACCTTTAAAAGAAATAAGATTTACAAAGGTTTTAACTAAGTATTCAACTGAATATAATAATTCGCTATTTATTCAAAAATTATGCCAAAAATTAAATATTGACAAAAAGGATTTATTTGGACTATTTATAAAACTAAAAAACGAGCGCGATGAAGCAGAAATTATCAGTATTTTAGAAAATTATGAAATTAGTAAACTTGATATTAATCGAATATATAGGTATATAGATAAGTATTTAAAAGAAAATGCAACAGGAACAAACGATAAAGAAATCGATATTGAAGACGATTACGACGATGAAAATGTTGAAGAATAAAATATACTTTATGATAATATTATAAAGCATATTTATTTTTTATTATTTGGTTTTTATTATTTAGTTTTATTATTTATTTTTTATTGTTGGCTTTCTTCTGATTTCTTTTCGGTTGATGTAATATTCTTTGAATAATGGTCATACTTTTCAGACCAACTATTAATAATATCATCACTTAACGTAACATTAAAATGTTCGGAATAATGCTTAGGAGATAAGAAAAATAGTGTGTTAGAATTATTTGTACTCTTACATTCACCAGTGCTTAAGCTAACCTTAAAAAATAAATGTTCTCCCAATGATCCGACTTTATAATTGTAAGTGTGACCTGATTCTGCATCTCTAATAAGAGTTCCAGTATCGCCAGAAGTATAAAATTCAATTGGATATCTTACTTTCTTTACTCTATGAGTCTTTGGATTTTCAACAAATTTATACCTATAAACCTTATTATAACCCTTATCCGACTTCTTTAACTTTTCAAGTTCTTTCTTATGTTCGTCCTTTTCAGAGTTACTTGATTGGTTATCGCAGTCGTAGTTATTGTCGTCGTAATATCCCATTTCTTATTTGTATATTATGTATTATAATTGGTATTTATCTTTAAGTCATTTTATTGAAAAGATAATGTTTTATTATATTATCATTTATTATATTTTCATTTATTATATTGTCATTTATTATATTGTCATTTATTATATTGTCATTTATTATATTGTCATTTATTATATTGTGTATCTTAAGGATTTTCAGATTTTCTCTTTTGTATTTGTTCCATAATTAATTCTAAAAAGATATTTTTCTCTTTTAAACTGTTGTTTTCATTTAATAAATTATTAATAATTTGTGCTTGTTCGTTTATTTTCATCTGTATTGCTTGTGGATTTGAAAACAACTGTAACTTATTTAATGTATCGTTATATTCATTTTGTTTTTTTACCATATCTTCTCTCGTCTTTTTAATTTCAGCCAATTGCTTTACGACATCTGTTTTATGTGAAGAATTTCCAGCATCATAACTACTTAAAATATCGTCGATATCTTCCATAAAAAATTTCAAAATATCTTGTTCTTTTACAATGTCGCCAGGTAAAACAGGCGTTTCATTAATAGTTGGATTCGGTAATGTTTTAAGTAATTCTTTTTTATCAAATGAGTTTTGATTATGTGAAAAAACAACAATAGTTTTCATTGGATCTAACTGAACAAATGGAATTGTATAATCTTTTAAGAATTGTTTTTCTTCGGCTACAGACGCAGTTTCATTAAATTTAGTTTTATTTAATAGTTCTCTCTTAAAGGCAAATGTCGCTGCAGTTGCGTGATTGTCGCCATAAGGTCCAAAACGATACATCTTACTGATATGCTTAAAATAAATGAACATAGCACTAGAACCAGCACATAAAGCTTTTGGATTTTCTCTCAATCTTTCAACAGCATGACTTACACGCTCAGGCGGATAATAATCATCATCGTCCATATACACAATAATATCACCCTTAGCTAAACTGTTAACTAAATTACGTTTTTTTCCGAGTGTCATTTTTTCGTCATATTTATAATATCTTACTTGAGGAATATCTTTAACTAAATCTTCAATTTTATCTGTTCCATCATCAACAATAATCCATTCCATTTTATCTTTTGGATATGTTTGATGCTCAAAGCATTTAATAGCATAAGGAATAAATGGTCTTCTGTTAAATGTAGGCATACAGAGAGATACAAGAGGTTGTTTTGAAAGTTTTTTTTTATCTTTTCCCATTTAATATAATTTAAATATTAATTCTAATATTTAAATTATTATTTACTTTATTAAATTTTTTACTTTATTATTTCTTATGCATTTTTTTTAGTCTTTTTAATATACTTCCGCCTTTTTGGACCCCAAGAAGATCTTCACCAGCTTTTAAAACATCATCAGCTAAATGTATAGGAATTTCTAAAAGTTGTTTAATCATTCCTTCTTTTTTAACACCAACAAGTTCTACATCTGTTTTGAGTTTACATTTTTTAGTTGCCTGTAAATAACTCGTTATATTACTTAAGTTTACTTCTTTGTTTGGAACATAAGCGTTAATCGATATATATCCAAAATAAATTAAGCAAATTACAATAATAGAAAATATTCCAGGAACAGAACCCAACAATGTAAAAGCATTTGTAACAATATAAAAACTTAAATAAGCCATAAACCAAACCTTATAATATTTTAACATTTCAAGAAGAATTGTAAAAGAACTCGCAACATAAGACTCATCTACTTTTTCTCCCTTATTATTAAGTTTGAAATCAAAATATCTAGACTTATATAATAAGAGAGAAATTGCTACCCAAATTACAGTGATAGCGGGTAAAGTCGGAATACATACCATAAAAAATAGAGCAAATAGTATACAGAAAACAATAGCTACAAATACACCTCCCAATAATTTCATTATGTATTCAAGTAATTCACCAGTTTGAGAAATATTTTTCCATATAGGTTCATGATTAGGGTCTGTGTTTTCATTTTCTTTAAAAAACCATGACATACAAGCAAACCATAAATAAATGGCATAAACATTATTGAATAAAAACAATAAAAAGCTTATAAAAATAAAATATAATGGTCCAAAAAATATAATTAAAAACTCTGGTATGTACTCATTAAATACATTCATAGTAACATTATAAGCACCATAATTAAATCTAAATAATGATCCTATAATGTCCATAAAATAATTGGCTAAATATCCTGTTGTGTTGTCAGTCTTTTTTTCGTGTATAAAATCTAAAATCAAGTTTTTGGCGTTATAGTTTTTTAATACTGGATCGTCTTTATATGGGAAAGTCATTTTTATAGATTGTTTAGGCTCTGAAAAAGTAGGAAATATATTTATTTTTATTGGATCAATAACAGGTTCAATATCAGTATAAGGATAACATTTATCGTTTGTCGGCAACACATTTGATTGCGCCAATTTACAAATATATAAAACCAAACCTCCAAGAGAGAAATGAATTAAAATGTACGGAACAATAGTGAATAATATTACAAATATATATGACTTCAATAAACCACTACTATAGTATGATGTTGATGTTGGATTATCTAATTCTTCTCTCTTTTGATCTAATGTAGAAGTATCAGTATTAGTTGTGTCTGACATTACTTATAATAAAAAGATATAAAAATCTATATATAAAATCAAAATTGTAGTATTCAAAATTGCAGTATTCAAAATTGTAGCATTCAAATTATATAATAACGTAATGTATATTTTACTTTACTCTAAATAAAATATCCATAAATAGTATAAAATGTTTAATAAAAACTATTACAAATTAGGGTTGTTTTTATTTTCAATATTGTTGTTAATTGTTATATTTAAATGGAGCGATTATCTTGCGTTAAATGGATATGTGATTGAAAAAGAGGGTTTCGGTCCTATTCAAGAAACATTGTCGGGTTCAACAAGTCATAGCGTAAATCTACCTTTAACAAATACATTTGATTGCAAAAATTTCTGTAGTCCTTCGTCTAGATGTGCTTTAACTGGTCAGCAATGTTTTACGGATATAGATTGTCCAGGTTGTCAAATGATTAACGGTAAACCACAATTATTAACAAAAGACGTTAGAGGTAACGATGACGCAGGAAAATTAACGTGGAATCAAACTCCCCAATTATCGAGTTTAACAAAAGATATCGGAACACAGGCAAAAATCTACGATATCCAAAATCAATTTAAACCGCCACCGTCAGCGAATTTCGGCGTAAATACTTGGTATTCAAATTTCAAGCAAGTTCAATCGCTATTTAATAAAAGATATAAGCCACCACAAATTCCCGAAATGCCCAATTACGATAAAAGATATTCCGTTACTGGACAGCTAATAGATTATGGACCTTTGGCATCAAACGCATATTTGAGTTAAAAATTTATTTTATTTTATAAAATGTTATTGCCATATAAAATATAGTTATTTTATAAATATAAAAAGGTGTAATATTTAATATAAGTATTTAAAAAATATTTATATTAAAAACGCTCCGGACAGGAATCGAACCTGCGACCTACGTGTTAACAGCACGTTGCTCTGCCGACTGAGCTACCGAAGCCCATATTATAAAGGAAATAACTTTTTAAGTTGTTTTTATATTAAATAGTAAATTATATTTTAAATTTAAATAATTAAATTAAATTAAATTATTTTATTTTATTTTATTTTATTTTATTTTATTTATCAATCAAAACTTTCTTTGAAATATTTTTAATTATTTTATCTTCTTTTTCGGCATCATTATCACCTGAACCACCCATAGTTTCTATTAATAACTTATTATACTGGTCTGAAAATTTTGAGTGGCTTTTATTGCAATCAGGATATTTCTCTCTAAATGATGCTAACAACTTAGTATTTTTATGAGCTACATATTTAATCATATTTCTAACCTTGTTTTTTGTTTCATCATCCTTTTCCCACTTGCCATCATCTTTTATGTATAAAATTTCTCTCTTTTTATCTGTACAATGAATTGGACGCTTTGTAATATCGAGTTGATTTAAATTTTTTATGATGATATTTGAGATGCCTTCAACATAACCTAATTCACCAACTTTTTCAAAGTCATTCATAGTTATATTAATAGAATTTACAAAATCCATAATATTCATCGCATCTTTACACGTCTCATTTAAAAATAAATTTAAATTAAATGTTTTATTATTCGAGTTAGCAATAATATTTGTATTATTCGATATTTTACACATGTCCATCAGTTTGTCTGTAAAATCTTTATTGATTTTTTGCGCTTCGATATTGTTGAGCAATAATTCCTTATTTTGTTTGCATACTTCTAAAACTAAATCAAATACATTATTGGTCTCAACAATTTTATTTTTTTCTGTATTATGTGTTAATGATGGTAAGCACATCTTCTTATGCTTTGAAAGACCTTGGCTATAACGATATACCTTACCACATAAGCACTTATATTTGTATTTCTGATCGTTTTGCTCGTTTTGCTCGTTTTTGCTCGTTTTTGTATCCAAAATGTATCCAAAATGTATCCTTTTATGTTTATCGGTTAAAATGTGTCTGTTATAGTTAGACAATCGTGAGCATTTATAGTCACACTTTTCACACACAAATTCGTTGCTCGAAAAAACGAGCAAATTGTATCCAAATGTATCCATAATGTATCCATCGAAAAAGTTCTAAATTCTTTTCGAAAAATAAAATAAAAAAATTTATCGTCACAAAATAAAAAATTTACAAAAAGTCGTCAGACCATAAATTTTAAGTATCGTCACAAAACATGTTTTTTCGGAGAGATATTTTGGAAAATCGAAAATTGGACATTTTTTTTGTCCATTTTTGACTTTCCCAAAAAAGTTTCGGAAAAAAATTTCTTAAAATCAATTTGATTTCTCTCCATTTCGCCAAAAAATCATTAACATAACTTATCTATCGTAACAATCTTAGAAATATTTTTGATTATTTTATCTTCTTTTTCAGTGTCATTGTCACCCAAACCACCCATAGTTTCAATCGTTAATTTATTATACTGATCTGAAAATTTAGAATTACTTCTATTACAATCAGGATGTTTTTCTTTAAATGTTAGAAGTTGTCTTGCATTTTTGTGGGCAACATGTTTAATCATTAATCTCAGCTTACTATTGTTAACATCTTCTTTTTCCCATACTCCGTCATCCTTCACATATAATACTTCTCTCTTTTTGTCCGTACAATGAATAGGTCTTTTCGTTATATCGAGATTATTTAAACTTTTAACGATGATATTAGATATACCTTCTACATATCCTAAGTCTCCAACCTTCGTAAAATCATCAAAAGGAATAACCATTGAATTTATAAAATCTTTAATATTCATGGCATCTTTACAAGTCTCATTTAAAAACAGTTGAAGATTAAATGTCTTATTTCCATTATTAGATATTACGTTATTTGAATTATTTATAGTTCCATTTTTAACTAGATTATTTATGGTGCTATTTTGCTCTAATATTATATTTTTAAGTTCAGTATTTTGTTTTATAAGCTCAATTATCATATCTGTCGTAACAGAATTATTATTAGTATATTCGTTTTTTTTGTTATCATTATGGTTTACAGAGTCGTCTATATCATGGATGGTTTTTTGAACGCAACTTTTTTCATGATACCATAAGCTATTTCTGGCTTTATATGTTTTACTGCATTTTGTGCAAACAAAATCTTGGCGATTTTCGGCGACTTTTTGTTCTAAAACGTTCAATTTTGTTCTATTTTCGTGTTTACGTGTGGTTAGATGCTTGTTATAGTCTGACAATTTACAGCATATATAGTCACATTTTATACAACAGAATTTTTCGGCGATTTTTGGCGACTTTTTCATTCTAATTTGTTCTAAAATAATAGAACAAAAAAAATCGCCAAAAAAATCATAAAAAAATTTATCGTCACAAAATATTTTTTTTACAAAAAATCACAAGACCATAATTTTCAATTATCGTCACAAAACATGTTTTTTCGGGAAGATATTTTGGAAAATCGATTTTTGGACATTTTTTTTGTCCATTTTTGACTTTCCCAAAAAAGTTTTGGAAAAAAAAATCATTGTTTTTAATATTTTCTTTAAGTAGGATTAATAAAATATATTATTTTCAACTTAAAGAAAAGAAAGAAACAAAAGAAAAGAAAAGAAAACAATCATTTTATTCTTCTATTCCATTGTAAACTAAATTATGATGCGGATTATATAATACATATTCTTTTATGTCCATTTTATAAACTTTTAAATCTGGAAACCAAAAGCTTTTTAAATTTGGCTGATAAACGCCACTAATACCATATTCGCTCGGTATAATTTTACATAAGTTAATTAAAGCACATTTATCAAAAGCATAAAAACTTAATCTATTGTATTTTTCATTATGACGGATTTTATTTACACCTTTGGACATTTAAAACGCCGACCTTATTTTATGTATTTTTTGGTCTTATTTTTCCTTGTTTTATTTTTTACATATACAGCATTTCTATTATAAGCACCCTTAAATATATTTTCATATT
>Ga0194129_10004661_pt1 | contig 18053 bp, 17 predicted proteins | sample TA2KigCa35mmetaG_FD_150862 | JGI IMG/M metagenome (GOLD analysis project Ga0194129, IMG submission 150862) | Freshwater microbial communities from Lake Tanganyika, Tanzania - TA2015038 Kigoma Deep Cast 35m | ecosystem: Environmental > Aquatic > Freshwater > Lake | place: Tanzania: Lake...
AATCTCGCTCTCGCGCCCGGTGCGCGCCTTGCGAGGCCATTCGGGGTCAACCAGCAGCGCACGGCACAGACCAATCATGTCGCCATCGCCCGCGGTCAGAATGTCCTCGGCCTGCTCGGGCATCTGGATCCGGGTGCTCTGGACCACGACCAGGTCGCCAACCGCCTGCTTGATCTGGCGCTGGATATCCCGATAGGTGACCTGCGGCCAATGGCGATCGGGAAGATGCGTTTCAATGGTGTTGAAGTTACCCTGGCTGAGCGATACATAGTTGATCAGGCCGCTTCGCGCGAGAAACGCCGCCGCTTCGCAGGCCAGTTCCACGGTCACACCGCCCGCGGTGAACTCCTCAACGCCCATCCGGTAGCCGATTACCGCGCTATCGCCCAGGCGCCGACGCGCGCCTGCGATGATTTCAAGCGCAAAGCGCATCCGGTTCTCGAGGCTGCCCCCGTAGCGATCGTCGCGGGTGTTGCTGAACGGCGAGGCGAACTGACCGATCAGGTGGCCCTGCGCGCCGTGAATCTCGACGCCGTCGGCCTCCGCGTCACGCGCGTTCACTGCGGCAGCAACAAAGTTTTCGACCATCTCGCCGACCTCGCGCGTGGACAGCGCGTGGGGTGTGCCGCCGCTTCGCGGACAGGCAATCTCGGAGGGCGCCACTAGCGTGGGCACGCGGCGGCTCAGGTGCTGGCGCCCACCCTGGTTCAGTTGCACGATGAAGAGCGCGCCCTGCTCATGAATGGCGTCGCTGATTTGGCGTAATCCCGGAATGACGCCCGGATCAAACAGCGGCAGCGCGTGCGGCACCACGCCTTCAAGGGGGTGCAGCCGGGTGGCCTCGCTCACGATCACGCCCGCGCCGCCCTCGGCGACCGTTCGATAGAACGCGAGCATTTTGGGGCCGACCCGCCCCTGTTCGGCCAGGTTCGACGTGGTGGCCACGCGCATCACCCGGTTCTTGCTGGTTTGCGCGCCCAGCGCAATCGGCGAGAACAGCTGCGGAAAGCGCGAGGCTCGAGCGTGTTCGTTGACGAGCGCGCGGGCGTGGGCGCGGGCGACTTCAGAAGGCGTCATCAGGCGTTCATTGAGTGCGTTGCAAGCGGTGAGCGACCTGCAGAGCGATGCGCTGCCTGCCGCATGCGAATTCTGGCCAGGGAGTATGCCTGCTGCCTGCCAACCCCACTGCCAAGGCTGATTTCACTTTTGCCTCGGATCAGGCACCATTGCCCTTCGGAAACCCATGAAGGAGTGATCTCTGATGTCTGGTATTGCGCAACGACTCGCCGCTGTCGATCGGAGCAGGACATGAGCGCCGGCCCCTGCCCCCCGGGCGTCTCGCCCGAAGAACGCCTGAAGCAGCTGGGCATCGTGTTGCCGCCGGCCTGGATCGATAAACCCAATCGGGTTCGCGCACTGCGATCGGGCATCCATGTGCACATGAGCGGTCATGGGCCCATCGAGCCGCTCACCGACACGCCTGTGATCATGGGTAAGCTGGGCCGGGAACTGAACGAGGCACAGGGTGCGGCGGCTGCACGGGAAACCGGCCTGTACATCCTGGGTACGCTCAAGGGCTGCATCGGCTCGCTTGACCGGGTGGTTCGCGTGGTGCACGCGATTGGCTTCATCAACTGTGCCCCGGGTTTCAACACGCCGTCGCTGGTGCTCAACGGCTTTTCCGACCTGATGGTGGAAATTTTTGGCGAAATCGGCCGCCACACCCGGTCTGCGATTGGTGTTGCCGAGTTATACCGCGATATTCCGGTAGAGATCGAAGCGCTGTTCGAAGTGCGCGACTGACGCGCGTCTTTGCAAAGCCTGGAGGCGGCGCGCGGTGGCCGCCTCCTTCGTGCCTCAGCCCAGCGCGCGCGCGCAGGCGTCTGCTGCCAGGCGCACAGCGGTGTGGGCCTCAGGAATGACGCGAGTCATGTTGATGAAGCCATGCAGCTGCCGCTCGAAGCACACATACTGAGCGCGTGTGCCGGCGGCGCTGAGTGCATCAGCGTATTGCCGTCCTTCATCACGCAAAGGGTCAAAGCCCGCAGTGATGACCAGCGCGGGTGGCAGCCCCGACAGATTCGCTGCAAGCAGCGGCGAGGCGCGCCAATCAGCGATGTCGGCCTCGGGCCCCATGTAGTGTTCGCGGAACCAGCGTATGGCGTCGGTGGTGAGCAGATAGCCTTCGCCGTTTCGCCGATGCGAATCGGCCACCTGGCGCATATCGGTGGCTGGATAGATCAGGAGCTGAAAACGCAGCCATGACTGGCCCGCATCGCGCAGCGCGATCGACACCACCGCGGCCAGATTGCCGCCCGCGCTGTCGCCCCCTACCGCGATTCGGTCCGGATCGATTCGAAGCGAGTGAGCGTTATCACGCACCCAGCGCGTTGCGGCGATACTGTCGTCGACCGCAGCCGGGAAGCGATGTTCGGGCGCAAGCCGATAATCGACCGAGATCACTGAGAACCCGCCCGCCAGCGCGAGCTGTCGACATGCGATGTCGTGGGTATCCAGATCGCCTATGACCCAGCCGCCGCCGTGAAAAAACACCAGTGCGCCGCGAGGATCGTCTCCCGGCGCGCCGCGATAGATGCGAATGCCGAGATCGCCTCCGGGTCCGGGGATTCGCTTGTCGTGAATCAGCGAGACCACGGGCGGTTCGGGCTGCGCATAAAAGCGCCTCGAGCGATAGGACAGCCGGGCCTGGGGCGGTGGCTCCGCGTGCATCGGCGGGATTCCTTTATCCGCGATCAACTTGAGCATCGCTGCGGCGTTCGGATCGAGCATGAGGGCGACTCCGTGGGTCAGGGGTGAGAGCCCCGCTCAGCGAGAGCGGGCCGGTAGCGGGGGTGTACGCATCGGGGTGATGTCAGCGCTTTTCTGCCTGGCAAAGCCTTGCGCGACCTCGGCCGCACCGCGCTCGCGCGCCATGCGTGCTTCATGCGCAAGCAGGGCCGACTTTCGTTCGAGCCCACCCGCAAATCCCGTGAGCGATCCGTTTGAGCCAATGACGCGATGGCAGGGCCGAATGAGTGTCCAGGGATTTCTGCCCACGGCCTGAGCGACCGCACGCACTGCGCGTGGCGCGCCGACGCGCGCTGCAAGCTCGGAGTAGGAAATGGTTGTGCCGACGGTGATGTCGGCGAGCGCCAGCCAGACCGCCTTCTGCAGCGCGGTACCCTCGTGATCGAGCGGGATATCAAACGCAGGCCGGTGGCCCTCGAAGTACTCACCCACCTGTCGCTGCACCCTGCGAAGCAGCAGGCATTCGCGCCCGTCTTCGCAACCCTGCAGATCGGGCAGGTGCTTCGCGCCGCCGAAGTGCAGGCCGCGCAGCGTCTGCGCACTGCCGAGCGCCACCATCGCCCCGAGCGGCGTGTCAAACCACAATGCACGCATCCGAGTTCTCCTCCGGCTGGTTATCTTATGTCTGCAACTTTAGCTGATTCCGGACGGCACCTCGGTTTGAGAGCCTTTTGCAGACCCGCGCGGTTACGCCCCGCTTCAGAGACGGCGGGTTGACTTCCCCCTCCGGGTGCGCGCATTTTGTGTACATTGCAGAGCGGCTGCCGCGAACAGACCGGCAGTTCATCTGAAACCCGTCACGAAAGGCAACATGATGATCAAACAGGGCTTGAACACGCTTTCCAACGCCGAACGCCGGGCGCTGCTGCGCTCGAGAATCCGACGCGGCAAGCTCACGATCGCCCCCGGCGTGTTCGAGATGATTTCGGCAAAGATCGCCGACTCCATGGGCTTTGAGGCGCTCTACATGACCGGCTACGGCACGGTGGCCTCGTACATGGGTTTGCCCGATGCCGGAATCGCCACCTACACCGACATGGTCAACCGGGTTGCGCAGTTCGCCACCATTACCTCCACGCCCATGATCTGTGACGGTGATACCGGTTATGGTGGCCTGCTTAATGTGATGCACACGGTGCGCGGTTACGAGGCAGCAGGTGCCTGCGCGATCCAGCTCGAAGACCAGCAGTTCCCCAAAAAATGTGGCCACATGCTGGGCCGCAAGGTGGTGAGCGCAGACGAAATGGCCGCCAAGATCCGGGTGGCAGTTGAAACCCGCAACGACCCGAATTTTCTGATCATCGCGCGCACCGATGCACGCACCACCCTGGGTCTGGATGAGGCCATGCGCCGCGCTGAGGTGTATGCGCGTGCGGGCGCCGACATGCTCTTCATCGAAAGCCCGGAGTCGGAAGAAGAGATGCGAAAGCTCGGCAGTTCATTTGATCTGCCGCTGGTGGCCAACATGGTCGACGGTGGACGCACACCCGTGCTCACCGCGCAGGCTCTGTCCGAGATCGGCTACTCGCTTGCAATTTTCCCGGCAGCGGCGTTCCTCGCCACCGGGGCGGCGGTACGTTCGGTGTATGAAAAGCTTCGCCGCGATGGCTCAACCGCCGGCATGACCCAGCCGCTTTATCCCTTCCCTGAGTTTTCGCAGTTGATGGGTTTCGACTGGGTTGCAGGCTTCGACAAGGCGCACGCCGATTCGGAGGGCTGACGCTCTTTTTCCGCAGGCAGCAAGCATCGGGGCTAAGCCATTGGCGCAGCTCATTTAACCAACCGGCGCGCTCAGGCGCGCCGTCTCAAGGGAGCACCACACCATGCCCGACCACCTTGGCTATCGGAAGATCTTTGGGGTTACCGGCCCGTCCACCAACACCATCGTTCAGCCCGACTTCGACGACCTTCGACCCATCGGTGTCACCAACCACTACAGCCGAATCATCATTCCCAACATGCCCGTCAACAACAACGAAGACTTTCTTCGGCTGGTGAAGGCGATCATGGGGGAAACGCTGGCTGCAATCGACGTGCTGAAAAGCTGCGAAATGCAGTATCTCGTCATGGGCATGTCGGCCACCACGTTCTGGGATGGCCGCAAAGGCGCCGAGGCCTACGTCAAACAGCTGTCCGAACATGCGGGAGTGGGTGTGTCCTGCGGGTCGTTTGCCACCGCCGCCGCACTCGAGACGCTCGGTGCCAAGCGCATTGCGTTCCTGTCACCTTATTTCGAGGTGGCCAACGAGCAGGTGCGTCGCTTCTATGAGGACAGCGGTTTCACGGTGGTGCGCGATCTCTGCCTGAAGCGCCCAAGCCCCGTGCTGATCGCCCATAGCACCGACGAGATGTGCCGCAAGGCCATCCGCGAACTCGATAGCGATGATGTCGATGCCATCGTGCAGGTGGGCACCAATCTATCGATGATTCGACTGGCGGCAGCGGCCGAACTGTTCCTGGGCAAGCCGGTTATCGCCATCAACACTGCCACCTACTGGCATGCGCTTCGTACCTGCGGCATTCAGGACAGAATGGCTGGCTACGGCTCGCTGCTTGAGTTTCACTGATCGCTTCGCAAGCGCTGTGCGACAAGGCTGCGGCGCTCTCCCCACCAGGAAGGCGCGCAGCCCCTGTGGCGCAGCAGCGGCTCAGTACGAGCGCGGCATGCCCAGTACGTGCTCGCCGATATACGCAAGCACCATATTGGTTGAGATAGGCGCGATCTGCTGGATGCGCGCCTCACGCCACTTGCGCTCAACGTCGTACTCGCGCGCATAGCCAAATCCGCCATGGGTCTGCATGCAGGCTTCCGCCGCATGCCATGAGGCTTCCGAGGCCAGAAGCTTGGCGATATTGGCATCGTCGCCGCAAGGCAGGCCTGCTTCAAACAGCGCGGCCGCTTTGCGCAGCATCAGATCGGCTGCCTGGGTTTCCGCATAGGCGCGCGCGATGGGAAACTGGATGCCCTGGTTCTGGCCGATAGGCCGATTGAACACGACGCGTTCGCTGGCATATTTGGACGCGGTGCGGATAAACCAGCGAGCGTCGCCGATCGATTCGGATGACACCAGAATCCGCTCGGCGTTCATGCCGTCAAGAATGTAGCGAAAGCCTTTGCCCTCTTCGCCAATCAGATTTTCGGCGGGCACCCGCGCACCCTCGAAAAACACTTCGGTGGTGTTGTGGTTCGTCATGGCTTTAAGGGGCCGGATTTCCAACCCTTTGCCCAGGCACTCGCGAATATCAACCAGAAATACCGAAAGCCCTTCGGTTTTCTTTTTGACTTCATCCAACGGCGTCGTGCGCGCGAGCAGCAGCATCAGGTCGGAATACAAAGCCCGCGAGGTCCAGACCTTCTGTCCATGAATCACATAGTGATCGCCATCGCGCAGTGCGCGGGTCTTCAGCCGCGTGGTGTCAGAGCCGGTGGTGGGTTCGGTAACGCCAAAGGCCTGCAGACGAAGCTCACCGCTGGCGATTTTCGGCAGGTATCGACGTTTCTGTTCTTCTGAGCCGTGGCGAAGCAGCGTGCCCATGATGTACATCTGCGCATGCGCGGCAGCCGCGCTGCAGCCCTCTGCATGAATCTCTTCCAGGATGATGGAGGCCGCGCGAAGCGGCAGACCCGCACCACCATATTCTTCGGGAATGAGCGCAGCCAGATAGCCGGCATCGGTCATCGCCTGAACAAACTCCGAGGGGTATGCCTCGCGTGCCTCCAGATCGCGCCAATATTTGCCGGGAAAATCCTGGCAGATGCGGCGCACGCTTTCGCGGATGTCCGGATAGTCTTCGCCCAGCGGAATGCTGACACCGGCCTGATCGGCGGCGCTTGCCTGATGCGATCCCATGGCTTGATCTCCTGCGATTACTTGCCTTTGAAAACAGGCTTTCTTTTTTCGTTGAAGGCGCGAATGCCCTCGTAGCGGTCTTCGGTTTCGATGAGGTGGTTGTAAGCCTCGACTTCGAACCGATAAGCGGTTTTCAGCTCCATCTGCAGGCCGAAATGAATTGATTTTTTCGCCTGGCGAACCGAGAGCGGCGCGTTGCCTGCAATGGCGCGTGCGGTGTCCAGTGCTGCAGGCATGAGTTCGGCCGGCTCGCAGACACGATTGACCAGCCCCCATTCAGCGGCCTGCTGCGCGCTGAAGGGCTTGGCGGTAAGAATGATTTCTTTGGCGCGGCGCTCGCCCACTGCTCGCGGCAGATTTTGCGTGCCGCCACCGCCGGGCATGATGCCGATCGATACTTCCGTGAGGGCAAAGCGCGCGGTGCTGGTGGCGTAAAGAAAATCGCAGGCAAGCGCGGTTTCGAGTCCGCCTGCATAGGCGTGACCATTGATGGCTGCGATGATGGGCACCGGCACTTCCACCAGCGTCCAGTAGGCGCGCTCAAACAGTTCGTGTTGCGCGACCCACTGCTGCTTGGTCATGCCATTGCGCTCTTTCAGGTCACCGCCCGCGCAGAATATTTTTTCGCCGGCGCCGGTGAGAATGGCGCAACGCACATCGCCTGCGTCATCGGTGAGCCGGCGCCACAAGTCGAGCATGTCATGACCCATCTGGGTGTTGATGGCATTGGCAACTTCCGGACGGTTCAGCGTGATGAGGAGCACATGTGGCTCGACCATCTCGAGTTTGAGCGTGGCGTAGTTTGGAAAGTTCATGCAAAAGGTCCTGAGGTTGACCGTCAGACGTTAAACCTGAAATGCATCACGTCACCATCGCGCAACACGTAGTCTTTGCCTTCTAGGCGCATCTTGCCTTTGTCTTTGGCGCCGCTTTCGCCCTTGCAGGCGATGTAGTCGTCGTAAGCGATGGTTTCGGCACGGATGAAGCCGCGCTCGAAGTCGGTGTGAATCACGCCTGCTGCCTGGGGCGCGTTTGCGCCGACCCGCACGGTCCAGGCCCGCACCTCTTTTTCGCCGGCAGTGAAGTAGGTTTGCAGGCCCAGAAGCTTGAATGCCGCCCGGATGACGCGGTTCAGCCCTGGCTCTTCCATGCCAATGTCTGACAGGAACACCATCTTGTCGTCATCGGACAGATCGGCGATTTCGGCCTCGATCGCAGCACACACTGGCACCACCACCGAGTTTTCGGCGGCGGCGTGCCGCATGACCGCTTCAAGATGCGGATTGTTTGTGAAGCCACCCTCTTTGACATTTGCCACGTACATCGTGGGCTTGGCGGTGATCAGACAGAGCGGCTTCAGCACTGCCTTTTCCTCGTCGTACAGGTCCAGCGAGCGCACGGGCTTCGCCTCGTTGAGTACGGCAAGACATTTTTCGAGCACGGCCACCAGCCGCTGCGCTTCTTTGTCGCCGCCTGCCCGCGCCACCTTGGTGTAGCGCACCAGCGCCTTGTCAACGGTGGCCAGATCGGCAAGGGCCAGCTCGGTATTGATGATCTCGATATCGGAGAGCGGATCGATTTTGCCGCTGACGTGGATCACGTTGCTGTCTTCAAAGCAGCGCACCACATGCACGATCGCATCGGTTTCGCGGATATTGGCGAGGAACTGGTTGCCCAGCCCTTCGCCTTTGGATGCACCCGCCACCAGCCCGGCGATGTCGACAAACTCAACCGTGGCAGGCATGACACGCTGAGGTTTGACCAGGCCGGCGAGCGCCGCCAAGCGCGGGTCGGGTACTTCGACGATGCCAACATTGGGCTCGATCGTGCAGAACGGATAGTTTTCCGCGGCGATCCCGGCCTTGGTCAGCGCGTTGAAGAGCGTGGACTTGCCGACGTTGGGTAGGCCGACGATTCCGCATTTGAGCGACATGACATTTCCTTCGGAGCTGCTCGCGGTGACCGCACCGCGGCGGGGAGCGTCATTGTACTGACCCGAATCAGCCCGCGAGCCGGCGTAACACCCTGACATGGAGCGGCCGGACGAAGCTTGCGCCGCCCGGGCCCATGAAGGGCGCGAATGCCGCACGCACTTCAGCGACTTTGTCGTCGTCAAGACGATGGTCGGCGTAGCTCGGCCGCATCTGCTTGGTCTCAAACTCTTCGAAGTTGGCGAATGTGCTGGAGAGCCCAAAGCGCCGATTGCTCACCTGCTCCCAGCGGCCGGCCTGTGCCAACGCGTCATCGAGCGCCTTCTGTGCTGCCGCGCGCACCACGCCCTCGTCGTTGAAAAGCCGGATCAGCGAGTTGAACGCGCCGCCGTAGACCGGCTCGGAGACATAGAACAATCCGCCCGGCTTCAGTATCCGAGCGACCTCGCCGATCGCCTGGCCGATCATGGACATTGGCACATGGTGCAGCGACTTCAGCATGATCGCCAGATCAAAGCTCGCATCGGCAAACGGCACCGCCTGCGCGCCCGACTCGATGAACTCAATACCGGGCTGCGGGTTGGCAATATTCTTGCGGTGCTGGACCGCATCGATCTCAAGCGCTGCGATGGAACAGCGCGGATACCGCGCAATCAGCCGGCGGGCCATCTGCGCCGGGCCGCAGCCCAGTTCGATGATGCGCTGTGCGTCAAGCCGGGCGATGGCGTTGAGCTCATCGAGTTCGTCGGCAATCAGCGGTACCTGGTCGGGGTCGGCGACGGTCATTGCAACACCTTGTTTTCAGAAGGACGCCGACGGTAGCGCCGCTTGGCGGGTTGGGTCAAGGCAGCAGTCCGGATCGATACCGCACTTCGACGAGATTGCATCGGTTGCCAACAATGCCTAACCTAGCGGGCATCATGGCACCCACCCTGGAAGGCAAGCTGGTCGTTGCGATTTCTTCGCGCGCGGTCTTCGATTTCGAAGAGGAAAATCGCGTGTTCGAAGGGGGTAACGCACAGGCTTACATGGCGCTTCAGCGCGATCGGCTCGAGCAGCCCGCCTCGCCAGGCGTTGCTCATGCGCTGGTGAAGAAGCTGCTGGCGTTCGATGCGCCCGATTGTGCGCCAGAGGCCCGGCGCATCGAGGTGGTGGTGCTGTCGCGAAATGATCCGGTGAGCGGTCTGCGGGTGTTTCGTTCAGCAAGGCATGAAGGCTTGCGACTTGAGCGCGGCGTTTTCACCAGCGGCCGAACGCCCTGGCCCTATCTGGTGCCACTTGCCGCCAACCTGTTCCTGTCAGCCAATGCTGACGACGTGCGCGCCGCGCTGGCTGCAGGATTTCCCGCTGCGCGCGTGTTCCCCGAATCGGTCAAGGCGTCCGAGTCGCACCCTGATGAAATTCGAATTGCCTTCGATGGCGACGCGGTGTTGTTCTCCGATGAATCCGAGCGCGTGTTTCAGGCCAATGGCCTCGATGCATTTCAGCGCCACGAGGCGGATCGCGCTGCGAGCCCGTTGCCGCCCGGGCCATTCAAGCCCCTGCTCGAAGCCCTGCACAGGCTGCGCATGGCGGACTCAAATGCGCCGGCCATGCGAATCCGAACCGCGCTCGTCACCGCGCGAAGTGCGCCTGCGCACGAGCGAGCCATACGCACCCTCATGGCCTGGGGCGTGGGGGTGGATGAGGCGATGTTTCTGGGCGGACTGGGCAAGGGGCCGTTTCTCAAAGAATTCGAGCCCGATTTCTTTTTTGATGACCAGACCGGCCATGTTCAGCAGGCCGCGCGCTTCGGTCCCGCGGGGCATGTGCCGGCGGGTGTGGCCAACGAACACCGGTAGCGGGTCAGCTTCGCGGCGCGGTATGCAGCCGCTTCATCGCCTGCTCGAGACGTCCGGCAAGCAGATCGGGAACCGTATCGAGCCCGGCGTCAATCGCCTGATCAATTTTTGCGCGATCGTCGCGCGACGGACGATGCAATACGAAGTCGATGACGGCCTGCTCGAGCGCGAGCGTGCGGGGATGACCAATGCCGAGCCGCATCCGCCAGAACATGGCAGATCCCAGCCTGGCGGTGATGTCCTTGAGCCCATTGTGACCCGCATGACCGCCGCCTTGCTTGAGCTTGGCCATTCCGGGCATCAGATCGAGTTCATCGTGCACAACCAGGATGGACTCTGGCGCCACCCGATAAAAACCGGCAAGCGCAGCAACCGCCTGACCCGAGCGGTTCATGAAGGTGGTGGGCTTGATCAGATAAACCGGCTCGCCTGCCGCCGTGATTCGCGCAACATCGCCAAAAAACTTGCTTTGGCGTGAAAAAGCCGCCGAGTGCGCTCGCGCGAGCGCATCGACAAACCAGAAACCTGCGTTATGCCGTGTGTCGTCGTATTCAGCGCCGACATTGCCAAGACCGGCAATCAGACGGATACCGTTCATTGCAGTAGCGCCACAGGGGCCGCGTGGGCGTCCTGTGGCGATAAGCCAGCCGTCAGCGCGTTACTTCTTGGCGGCAGGCTTGGCTGCCGGCGCCGCTTTCCCAGCGGGCGCGGCTTTGGCGGGAGCCGCCGCAGCATCAGCTGTTTCGGTCGGCGCTTCTTCTGCGCCCGGAATCGTGACGGTGACGACTACCGGGTTTTCCTTGCTGCGCAGCACCGGTGATACGCCCTCGGGGAAACGGATGTCGCGCACATGCAGCGGCTTACCCGCTCCGAGGCTGCTGAGATCGACGTCAATAAAGCCAGGCAGGTCTTTGGGCAGGCAGGTGATGTCGATTTCGGTGAGCACATGGCCGACGATGCCGGCCGATTGCTTGACCGCGGGCGAGACTTCCTGATTGCGGAAGTGCAACGGCACCCGCATGTGGATCGGCCGATCGGGCGCGACGCGCTGGAAGTCGATGTGCATGACCTGCTGGCGGTACGGATGCCATTGCACGTCACGAAGCAGCACCTGCTCGGAGCGGCCGTCGAGTTCCATATCGAGAATGGATGAATGAAATGCTTCAACGCGCAGCGCGTGATAAAGCGGGTTGTGCTCAATGGCGATCGGCGTGGGCTGCTGATCGGTTCCGCCATAGAGAATGCCCGGAACATGGTTGCTGCGACGCAGGCGGCGGCTCGCACTCGATCCCTGCTCTTTTCGTGTGGTGGCGACGACTTTCATCGTGCACTCCTTTCATACGCGAGCCTCTCGACTCGCTTAAACCCGGAACCCGCGACCAGGACACCGGGTGTTGCTGACACGCCCGCCGCTTTGATGCGACGAGCACCTTGGAAAACGATGAATCTGTATGCGCTCCGAACCCTGTATCAGTCGACGAACAGTGATGAGACGGAGTCAGCGCGGTTGATGCGAAGAATAGTTTCGGCAAACAGCTGCGCGCACGACAGCACGCGGATTTTGCCGCAGGCGCGCGCTGCATCGGAGAGCGGAATCGTGTCGATCACGACCAGTTCATCGAGCGCAGGATCATTTACGCGGTCAATTGCAGCGCCTGACAACACCGGATGCGTGCAGTAGGCGAGTACCCGCCTGGCGCCGTGCTCTTTGAGCGCTGCGGCTGCCTTGACCAGCGTGTTGGCCGTATCGACGATGTCGTCCATGATGACGCAGGTACGGCCTGATACATCGCCAATGATGTTCATCACCTCGGCGACGTTCGCCTTGGGGCGACGCTTGTCGATGATGGCGAGATCGGAGTCGATGCGCTTGGCAATGGCGCGTGCGCGCACCACGCCACCCACATCGGGCGAGACGACCAACAGGTCGTCGTAGGGCGACTTGTGCAGATCGGCAAGCATGACCGGCGCTGCGTAGATGTTATCGACCGGAATATCGAAGAAGCCCTGAATCTGATCGGCGTGCAGGTCCATGGTGAGCACGCGGTCAACGCCAGCGATCTGCAGCATGTTGGCGACCACCTTGGCGCTGATCGCCACGCGCGACGAGCGCACGCGCCGGTCTTGCCGCGCGTATCCAAAATAGGGCAGGGCTGCGGTGATTCGGCCGGCCGATGCGCGCTTGAGCGCGTCGACCATGATCATGACTTCCATCAGATTGTCGTTGGTCGGCGCACAGGTGGGCTGGACCACGAACACATCTTTGCCGCGAACGTTTTCCAGGATCTCGACCATCGCTTCGCCGTCAGAAAACCGGCTGACGGTGGCCTTGCCCAGTTTGATGTGCAGATGGTGCGCGATGTCTGCCGCAAGCCGGGGATTGGCATTGCCGGTAAACACCATCAGACCCTCGGGCGACAGCGGCTCCGCGTGACGACGGTATCCTGAAAGCATCGAGCCACCTGAACAATCGAGAGTGAGAACGCTGGGCGCCGCTTGGGTTAACAATGACAAACAGCACGGAAACTTTGGCTGGGGAGGTAGGATTCGAACCTACGCATGCCGGAATCAAAATCCGGTGCCTTAACCAACTTGGCGACTCCCCAACGTGGTGATGCTGCCGACGTTGACCCGGTTACAGCGCATCCGGGTGAATCGAGGCACTTCAGACAAACGCCCACGAATTGAGCGGGTGCCGCGCGACCGTCCGACCCACATGAACGGAAGCGCCTTCGCCGAGCCTGCCGCCGGATTCAAGAAACTGAACAACGGCGGCAAGTTGATCTTCAGGAACCGGCATGAAAACCGTAGAACCCGACCCGCTCATGCGGGGAAGTTCTGGAGCGATTTCGAATCGGCGGGCAGCTTCGCGAAGTGCAGTCAGTGCCGCCTCAATGCTAGCTTCAAGGCGCATGGCCACTGGCTCGAGATCATTCCTTCCACAAAAGACCAACCGGCCCTGCAAAAGACTGTCGATTTTGAGCGGTTTCGAATCACGTGTCAAACAAGGGTCAGCGAAGACCCGGGGCGTTGAGACCCCGACGCCGGGTGCAATCAGCACATAGCGGCGGGGCGGTTGCGGACAGGCCTGGAGCTGATCGCCGACCCCGGTGGCGTAAGCGGTCTGGCCAAACACGAAGAACGGGACATCAGCGCCCAGCCGCAGACCAATCTGCGCGAGCGCGTCGCGGGTGAGGCCGAGCGACCACAGCCGGTTCAGGCCGAGCAGGACCGTAGCGGCATCGGAGCTGCCACCCCCCACCCCGCCCCCAATCGGGATGCGCTTGTTCAGGCCGATGTCGACCCCGAGCGCGCAGCCGGTGTGCTCGACCAGGAGTCTGGCTGCGCGTACCGTCAGATCATGCTCGGGCGCAATACCTGGCAGCGGGTTGATGCGGCCGATCAGGCCGTCGTGGCGTAAGCGAAGATCGACGCGATCGCTCAGATCGATCATCTCGAAAACGGTTTCGAGCAGGTGGTAGCCGTCGCTGCGTCGACCGGTGACGTGTAGGAACAGGTTCAGCTTGGCCGGCGCCGGCAGGTTGCGCAGTTCAACGATCACGATGCGGAATCAACGACCAGGCGCAGCCGCAGGCGGCGGTCTGCGGCAATGCCCTGTCCGGGCCACGAGAGTTGCAGTGTCCGGACCACGCGATCGTCGAGCCAGCCATCGATGCGAATATCCCAGCCCGACTCGTGGCCCGCCCACTGGTTTCCCGGCCTGGCTGTGCCGGCCGATCCAAAACGACCCTGCAGCCACCCGGGGAGCCGCTGCACGGGGACGCGCCAGCCGAACAGCTGTTCGGTGAGCAGCTCGACCGATGGCGCCTGGTGGCTGCGGCCCTGATTGTCGGTCAGCCGGGCGCCCTGCGCATCGGCCTGCGCCTGCGCGATCATCTGCCCGATCGGGCTCGATAGTTCGAGCAGCGTCTGACCTTCGCGCTGCAGCAACCGGAATCGACCACTCGCGGATTGCTCGTCGCCCGCTGATCCAGGCACGCGATAGAGCGCCGAAAAGCGTCCAGACCACTCGGAAGGATCAGTCGCCGAGCGATCGCCGGATGCGGTGCGCTCGGGGTCAGGTGAGATGACCGCGCAGCCGGAAACGGCCGCTGCGGCCGCGAGTCCGATCAGCCAGCCGCGCCGCGCCAGACTGCAGGGTGATTGATCGGACTGGCAACTGGCTGCTGGCGATTCCCGAAAGCCCACGCTCATGGCGAGACATTCAGTCGCTGCAGGGTTTCGCGCAAGACATCGTTGGTCGGCTCGCGGCTGCCGGCGTCGCGCCAGAGCTGTCTGGCCTCATCGGGCATTCCGGCCTTCCAGAGAACTTCGCCCAGGTGCACACCGATTTCAACATCGGGTCGAAGGGCATAGGCCTTGCGAAGATGGCGAATTGCGCCTTCCAGGTCGCCGCGCCTGAACAGCACCCAGCCCATGCTGTCTAGGATGTGTGCATCGTCAGGCGCGAGCTCAAGCGCCTTCTCGATAAGGCGCTGTGCCTCGGAGAGTCGCAGGTTACGGTCGGCCAATGTGTAGCCCAGTGCGTTGTAAGCGTGCGCATGGTCGGGCTTGGCCTCGATCAGTTTCCGCAGGCTTGCCTCGAGTACATCGATTCGATTGATCTTCTCGGCGGCCATCGCATGGTCGTAGAGCAGATCGGTGTCATCGGGCAGGCGCTTGAGCCCGTCGTCCAGCACTTTGAACGCATCGGCGTAGCGCCCGGCTTCGCGCAGCACCTGCGCCTGAACCGCAATGAGGCGCGAGCGCATGCGCGCTTCGTCTGCAGCGGGTTCGCGAAGCAGCGCGAGCGCCTCGTCAACGCGCTTGAGCCGTCCCAGCAGCAACGCCTGGCGGATTCGTGCGACATCGGCCTGGTCGCCCACGTCGACGCGCGCATACCAGGAAATGGCGTCCTCATAGCGCTTCTCTTCCTCGGCGATCTGCCCCATGAAAAGCAGAGCGATCGCGTTGTCGCGCGCGATGTCGGCGGGCAGATCGATGTAGCGCTGCAGATACCGTTGCGCGACGCTGTTCTGACCCGCCTGGGCTGCGACCTGTGCCAGCGAGAACAGGATGACGGGGTTATCCGGATCCTGAGCCAGCGCGGCCTCAAACTGCTTTTGCGCATCATCGACACGTCCTGCTTGCAGCAGCAGGCGGGCCAGCGTGAAGCGCGCCTCGAGTGACTTGGGTTCGCGAACCAGAAACTGTTCGAGCAGCCCGAGCGCGCTGGCAAGCCCGCCCTGCGTGCGCGCGGCGAGCCGCGCAGCCATGACGGCTGCGCTTTCATCGTTGGGCGCAAGCCGATGCGCCTCGGCAGCTTCGGCCGCAGCGCGATCATGTGCTTCAGCGGCCGATGCGATCGCTGCGAGCGCGAGCCTGGCGGCCGCCACATTCTGGTCGGGGGCGGACAGCCGTTCAAGCATCGCGAGCGCCTGCTTCTTGTCGGGCGCGCGCAGCAGCGCAGCCTGCAGGCTCTCATAAGTCTGAGCGAGGGTTCCGTCTCGCCGGGCACGCTCGAGTCGAGTACGTAAAGCGGGCTCTGCCGTGCCAAGTGCGCCGGTGCTGAGTTGCAGCGCCTCAACCGTCTGGCCTGCAAGCCGTGAATTGGGCTCAAGCTCCAGCCATAAGCGGGCGGCGGTGAGCGCGCGATCAGGAGAGCGTGCTGCAAGCGACAGCTCAGCTGCGCGCTGCGCCAGCCGCGGGTCGCGCGTGCGGCGTGCCAGCGCAAGATAGGTTGCCGCGGCGCTCCCCACTTCGCCGCGCTGCGCGGCGATTTCTGCAGCCAGCACCTGAAACAGGATTTGCGGCGACAGGTCAACCTCGGGCAGTGGACGGTTTGCACGACTCGTCGACGCAGAGGAAGGCTCCGGGGCGCCACTCGGCGGTGTCTGCGCGACCGCGCCGCCGCTTGAGAAGGCAAGCAGGGCCACAGACAGGATGCCGGCAGTCAGCGGGCCGATACGTCGGCCGGATTCAATCATGGCGCGTAGGGAAAAGGCGGTGAGGGTTGAGGGCGGATCTGTCCGCTGGGCGCGGGCCGAGCCATGGGCGGATGGTAGGTTCAATTACACTGCCTCGCAAGCAAGGTCCTGAATACTTTGTAGCCAATGCCTGAATTACCCGAAGTTGAAGTGGTGCGCCGAGGACTCGGCGCGCGCGTGGCCGGAGCAACCGTCGCGCGCGTGCAGGTACGCGAGCGCAGGCTCCGCTGGCCTGTTCCCGATGCGCTCGCGTCCCAGCTGCCGGGCTGCACGCTGCGCGGGCTGGACCGGCGCGGGAAATATCTGTTGTTTGATTTTGGTGTTGGCACGCTGATCGTGCACCTGGGCATGTCGGGCACCCTGCGATGGTTTGGCGAGCCGCCCGCACTCGCACCGCATGATCATGTCGACATCCTCACCGACCGCGGGCTGCTGCGCTACAACGATCCGAGGCGCTTCGGCGCGATGCTATGGCATCGGCCCGAGCAGGGGCCGTTGGCGTCTCATCCGCTTCTCGCAAATCTTGGCATTGAGCCGTTCGATGAGCGCTTCAATGGTCAGTGGTTGTACCAGGCCTCGCGCGAACGACGCGTTGCGGTCAAACAGTGGCTGCTCGCGGGTCAGTGCGTGGTGGGGGTCGGCAACATCTATGCATCGGAGAGCCTGTTTCGCGCGGGCATCCGACCAACAGTCGCCGCGAGGCGGCTGTCACTCGCCCGCTGCGAGCGGCTCGCACAGGCGATCCGGGAAACGCTCAGTAGCGCCATCGAGCGCGGCGGCAGCAGTCTTCGCGACTTTGTCGCCTCCGATGGCAGTGGCGGCTATTTTCAGCTCGACTGTGGTGTCTATGGGCGGGCGGGCGAACCGTGCAGGGTATGTGCGAGCCCGATCAGGCTGATCCGTCAACAGCAGCGGGCCACCTATTTCTGCTCAACCTGTCAGCCGCGCTAGGCCCGGGAGCCGTCCTTTCCGATGAGACCTGAGGCCGGATTCGCAGCGCGCATCGTCAGCTGGCAGCAGCGCCACGGTCGCCATGATCTGCCCTGGCAGACGAACCGAGACCCCTACCGTATCTGGCTGTCTGAAGTGATGCTGCAGCAAACCCAGGTGCGAACGGTGATCCCGTACTACCTGCGCTTTCTCGAGCAGTTTCCGGATGTCGCAGCACTGGCCGCAGCGCCGCTTGAGCGGGTGATGGAGCTTTGGAGCGGACTGGGCTACTACAGCCGCGCGCGCAACCTGCATCGATGCGCGCAGACCATTGTGACGACGCATGGCGGACGCTTTCCGGCCTCGTCTTCGGCGCTTGCCGAGCTGCCCGGCGTGGGCCGCTCGACGGCCGCTGCCATCGCTGCGTTCGCGTTTGGCGAGCGCGCGGCGATTCTCGATGGCAACGTCAAGCGCGTGCTCTGCCGGCATTTTGGCGTGGACGGCTGGCCCGGAGAACGTCAGGTGGAACAGCGGCTGTGGGACATCGCGCAGCGCGAACTGCCGCAGACCGGTATCGAGCCTTACACCCAGGGGCTGATGGACCTTGGCGCGCAGACCTGTACCAGAACACGACCCCAGTGCGACCCCTGTCCGGTTGCCGCAAGCTGCATGGCGAGGGCGCAAGGGCGCCAGGCCAGCCTGCCC
>Ga0194129_10004663_pt1 | contig 18049 bp, 14 predicted proteins | sample TA2KigCa35mmetaG_FD_150862 | JGI IMG/M metagenome (GOLD analysis project Ga0194129, IMG submission 150862) | Freshwater microbial communities from Lake Tanganyika, Tanzania - TA2015038 Kigoma Deep Cast 35m | ecosystem: Environmental > Aquatic > Freshwater > Lake | place: Tanzania: Lake...
CGGGCGGCGGGCTCCGGGACGACGTCGAAGCGCCGCACGAGGACGAAGAAGCTCGGGACGAGAACGAGCGCGCGCGCGACGACCGTCGCCCACGCGGCGCCTGGCATTCCCATGGCCGGCACCCCGAGCGTGCGCGCGAGCGAGCCCGCGAAGCCAAGGGCGCCCTCCGGCGGCGTAGGCCCAAACAGGCACAGCACCGCGAAGACGACGTTGAGCACGTTACCAAGCACAAGCAACGCGACGGGCGTCTTCGAGGAGCCGAGCGCGCGCTGGATGCTCGTCACCTGAAGCAGCATGAACATGGTGCCGCTGCCCGCGAGGATGATCCGCAGGTACTTCGTGGCCACGTCGGCCGCAGCGCCCTTCAGGCCGATCAGCCCCGACACGATGGGGCCGGCGCCAAGACCGATCAGACCGAAAAGCGCCGACAGGACTCCGACGACGAGAAACGACTGCCAAGCCGTTCGCTTGACCGCCTCGGCGTCGCCCTTGCCGCGGTGGTTGGCGACGATCGTGGCGGCCGCGGTCGACACGCCGTAGCTGAAGATCGTCCCGACGGCGGCGAGCTGATCGCACACGCCGAGCGCGCCGATCGCCGGCCCGACCTCCGCCCTCGGGAGCTGCGCGATGAGGTACGCATCGACCAGGTTGAACGTGGTCTGCAAGATGGCGCCGATCGCGAGCGGCATCCCGAAGCGGAACACCTCCCACGCGAGCGGGCCCTCGAGGATGCGCCTCTGCGCGGGGTCGACCATCGTCCCGCCACCTACCACTTTCCTGGCCGGCGCGCGCCCTCCGATTGGGCGGCGCTCGGCGCGGGCACCCGGGCCGTGGCCGCCCTCCTCTCCGCCGCGCGGCGCACGTCTCTCGCGCGTATTCCCCTCCTTGAAATGGTGCTATTCGGCTCCCCGGCTGTTGCCCGACGTGCGTCCGAGACGCGCGCCGGTCGAGCGCTCCCGAGGTCGTCCTCCGCGAAGCCTTTTGCACGCGGTGAGCTACGACCCTTCCCGCCCCGAGTCACAATCTGCCACGAGTCCACCATGTCGCCGAAGCCGAAGAAGACCACGCAACTGAAGCACCTCGTCACGAGGCCCGAGCTCTCGTTCCTCATGGAGGCCCACAACGGCCTCTCGGCGAAGATCGCCGAAGAGGCGGGCTTCGAGGGCATCTGGGGCAGCGGCCTGTCGATCTCCGCGGCGCTCGGCTGCCGGGACAACAACGAGGCGAGCTGGACGCAGGTGCTCGAGGTCGTCGAGTTCATGGCCGACGCCACGAACATCCCGATCCTGCTCGACGGCGACACCGGCTACGGCAACTTCAACTCGATGCGCAGGCTCGTGAAGAAGCTCGAGCAGCGCGGCGTCGCGGGCGTCTGCATCGAGGACAAAATCTTTCCGAAGACGAACAGCTTCATCCGAGGGAGCGCGCAGCCGCTCGCCGAGATCGATGAGTTTGCCGGCAAAATCAGGGCGGGCAAGGAGGCGCAGATCGACGCGGACTTCGTCATCGTGGCCCGCGTCGAGGCGTTCATCGCGGGCTGGGGCCTCGAGGAGGCGCTGAAGCGCGGCGAGGCCTATCGGCAGGCAGGCGCCGACGCGATCCTCATCCACTCGGCGCTCCGCTCTCCCGAGGAGATCCTCGCCTTCAAGAAGGAGTGGGGAGACAGGCTCCCGGTCGTCATCGTGCCGACGAAGTACTACTCGACGCCGACCGAGGTCTTCCGCGACGCGGGCTTCTCTACCGTGATCTGGGCGAATCACGCGATGCGCTCGGCCATCACCGCCATGCAGAAGACGGTGAAACAAATCTATCAAGACCAGAGCCTCCTCAACGTCGAGAGCGAGGTCGTCACGGTGGGTGAGGTGTTCCGCCTCCAAGGCGAAGCCGAGCTCGAGCAGGCCGAGAAGCTCTATCTGCCGAAGCACGGGAAGTCGACGCGCGGGATCGTGCTGGCGGCGTCGCGCGGGCAGGAGCTCGGCGACCTCACCAAGGACAAGCCGAAGGCCATGCTCGACGTAAAGGGCCAGCCGCTCCTCTCGCACATCGCGTCGACGTTCCGCGACGCGGGGGTGAAGGACATCACGGTGGTGCGCGGCTTCAAGAAGGAGGCCTTCAACTTGACGAGCCTCACCTACGTCGACAACGACGCCTACGAGACGACGCAAGAGGTCGTGTCGCTCGCGCGCGCCAAAGACGCTCTCTCAGGCCAGACCGTTATCTCGTACGGCGACGTCCTCTTCAAGAAATACATCGTGCAAGAGCTCATCGAGACCACGGACGACTTCGTCATCTGCGTCGACGCCGCGTGGCAGTCGAGCCGGAACAAGGGTCGCTCGGCGGACTTCGTCACGTGCTCGCAGCCGAGCTCGAAGCGCGCGTTCTACGAGAAGGTCACCCTCAGGGACTTCGTCACCGACGGCGAGCGCTCGGACGTGGCTGGCGAGTGGATGGGCTTCCTCAAGGTGAGCGACGCAGGCGCCAAGGTGCTGAAGGCGACCCTCGAGACGCTCGAGCAAGATGACAAGCCGCGCTTCGACGGCATGAAGATCCCCGACCTCCTCCGCCAGCTCGCGAAGGACGGCCACGAGGTGCGTGTGCTCTACACCACCGGCCACTGGCTCGACGTCGACGCGGTCGAGGACCTGGTGCTCGGCGCGAGCTTCTGACCCCCTACTGGCGTGGGTCGCGGATTGGTTCAGCGCCCCGACGGCTCCGTCGCCCAACGCCCCCGCACGTCACGACGAGGACTCATGATCACTGCCGAGAGCTTCATTCAAGCCGCCAAAGGCCACGGGTTTTCCCTGTACACGGGCGTGCCTTGCTCGTACCTGAAGCCGTTCATCAACTACGTCATCGACACCGATGGCCTCGAGTACGTCGGCGCGACGAACGAGGGCGACGCGGTGGCGATCGCGTCGGGCGCGGCGCTCGGGGGGAAGCGCTCGGTCGTGATGTTCCAGAACTCGGGCTTCGGCAACACGGTGAACCCGCTCACCTCGCTGAACATGATCTTCGACATCCCGTGCCTCGTGATCACGACGTTGCGCGGCGAACCTGGCGGCCCGAAGGACGAGCCGCAGCACGCGCTCATGGGCCAGATCACGACCGGCCTGTTCGAGCTCATGCGCATTCCGTGGGAGTACTTCCCCACCGAGGAGAGCGAGATCGCTCCGGTACTCGAGCGCGCCACGCGGCACATGAACGAGACGCGGCAGCCGTACGGCCTCGTCATGAAGAAGGACAGCGTCGCGCCTCACAAACTCAAGGCAAAGGCGGAGCCTCGACCGGTGGACGCGGCGCAGCTCACGACCTCGTTCCCCTGGCCGAGCGAGCGCCCCTCGCGCACCGAGGTGCTCTTGGCCATGCAGCGCTCGCTCCGAAAGGGAGATGTCGTCGTCGCGACCACGGGCCACACCGGACGCGAGCTCTACGCCCTCGAGGACAAGCCGAACCAGCTCTACATGGTCGGAAGCATGGGCTGCGCCGGCAGCTTCGGGCTAGGCCTCGCACTCGCACAGCCGAGCCGACGCGTGCTCGTCCTCGACGGCGACGGGGCCGCGCTCATGCGCCTCGGCGCGCTCGCGACGCTCGGGTTCGAGCGCCCGAAGAACCTGCTCCACCTCTTGCTCGACAACGAGCTCCACGAGTCGACGGGGGGGCAGTCCACCGTGTCGCACTCGGTCGACTTGGGCCTCGTCGCGGCCGCCAGCGGCTATCCGAAGGTGCTGCGCGTCCCCACCTCGGAGGGCGTCGCGGCGCTCGTCGCGGCCGAGACCGCCGAGCTCACCTTCGCCCACGTGAAGACGCGCCCCGGCTCGCCTGAGGACCTCCCGCGGCCGACCGTCACGCCGACGCAGGTGAAGGACCGCTTAACCGCTTGGATGAAGGAGAACCCATGATGAGCGACGAGAGCCCGATGAAGCTCCTGAACCCCGGACCGGTGACGCTCACGGCGCGCGTGAGGGCCGCGCTCGCGCGCCCCGACATGTGCCACCGCGAAGCCGAGTTCGCGGACATGTGCTCGAGGATCCTGAGCAAGCTCGGCGCGGTGTATCCCGCATCCCAGGCCGGGTACACGCCCGTGTTGCTCACGTCGTCGGGCACCGGAGCGGTCGAGGCGATGCTCTCGGTGGTACCGCGCCGAGAGCACGCGAAGGGGACGCGCACGCTCGTGGTCGCGAACGGCGTGTACGGCGAGCGCGCGGCGGCAATGCTCGCGGCGCAAGGCAAGGAGCACGACGTCGTCTCGTCGCCCTGGACGCGCCCGATGGACCTCGCCAAGGTTGACGAGCTGCTTGCGAAGGGTGGGTACGCCCACGTCTTCGCGGTGCATCACGAGACCACGACGGGACGCCTCAACGATCTCCCGGCGCTCGGCGCGCTCTGCAAGAGGCACGGCGTGAAGCTCCTCCTCGACGCGGTGTCCAGCTTCGCGGGCGAGGACATCCGCTTCGACGAGTGGAACCTCGAGGCGTGCGCGGGCACAGCCAACAAGTGCCTCCACGGCGTCCCCGGCATCGCGTTCGTTCTCGTGGCCCATGAGGTCTTCACGGCGCGCGAGACCGGCGCGACGAGCGTCTACCTCGATCTCTTCCGGTACCGAAGGGAGCAGACGAAGGGCTTCTCGCCGTTCACGCAGGCGGTGCACGCGCTCTTCGCCCTCGACGAGGCGCTCGATGAGCTCGCAGCGCTTGGCGGCTGGGAGACGCGCCACCAGAAATACGTCGCGTTGACGAGGCAGGTCCGCGAAGGACTCTTCGCGCTCGGGATCCAGCCGTTCCTCGAAGACGCGGACTCGACCGGCGCGACGCTCTCGAGTTACCGCCTGCCTCGAGGGCTCACCTACGAGGCGCTCCACGACCACCTGAAGCGTAAAGGTTTCGTGATCTACGCGGGCCAAGGCCCCTTCTCGGGCGAGATGTTCCGAGTCGCCGTCATGGGCGACGTCGACGCGACCGACATGACGCGCCTGCTCGCGGAGGTCCGCGCGACGATGCCGTGAGCCTCGCCGGGCGTCGGGGGGATGCCGGCGCGGCACGTCATGAAGATGGTTACGCCCGGGAAGCGTGCTATTCGGGTCGCTCTTGAGGCTCAGGTCGCCGATGTCCCTCGATACGCTCGACACGCAATCCCCACCGACGCCGCTCGCCGTCGCGCAGGTGGGGGCGAAGGCCGCCGCTCCGAGCCCGCGGTTCGCCCCCGAGGACATCGCGCCGCTCCCCGCCGAAGAGGTCGACGCGCTCCTCGACGAGATGACCGATCCGCTGAACCGTTATTATCGGTACCCGGTCGCCAAGGGGATGTTGCCGCTCTTCATGCGGCTACCGTTCACGCCGAACCACATCACGGCGTTCCACGCTTGCCTCGGACTCGCGGCGGGCGTGCTGATCGCGCGGGGCACGCCGAGGGCTCTCGTCGCGGCGTTCGTCTTCGCCGAAGCACGCATGATCTTCGACTGCCTCGACGGCGTCGTCGCTCGCGCGAAGAAGCTCGGGTCACCCCACGGGCGCACCATCGACGAGATGGGCGACGCGGTGGGCTACGTCGGCATGCAGCTCGGCACGCTCGTCCACGTGCACCAGCATCAGCCCGGAGAGAGCCTCGCCTTCATGATCGCCGCCGGCATGCTCGTGCCGGGCTGGATGGCGATGACGTACGACTACTACAAGCGCACCTTCACGAGCTTCCTTCGGGGGATGAACGACAGCCCCGCCGAAGAGCTCGTGCGCAAGAGCGCGAGGCGCGCGCGTGACGGCGAGGGAGGGTTCGTCATCCGCTTTGCTCTCGTGTTCGAGTGGCTCCAGGCCACGCTGCTCACGCCGTTCGCGCTTCCGGAGCTCGTCAGGCGCGTACGAAGGGAGACGGTCGTCCCCGGCTCCGGGGTGACCGATCCCCAGCTCGCAGCCGCAGCACGAGGGGTGCGCCTCCGCGCAAGGACCCCCGGCTTCCGCCGACTCTTGCGCTTCACCTCGATCGTCAGCGGCGACAACGCCATCGCCTTCTTCAACTTCGGGCTGCTCACGTTTGCTCTCGCCAAGGTCGAGAAGGCGATGATCGCGGCCGGCTTCCTCACGTTCGCCGTGGTCACGCTCACGTGCGCGGCCTGGGTGAAAAAGGGCGTGCGGAACGACGCGGCGTGAGTCGCACGGAGCCTCGAATGATCGACAAAGCCGTCATTTTGGCCGCGGGACTCGGCAATCGCATCTCGGCCGTCGCGAGAGACGTCCCCAAGCCCCTCTTGCCGCTCTCGGGCGAGCCCGGCTCGTCCCCCACCTTCCTCGACTGGCACTTTCGCGCCCTCGAACGCGCAGGCTGCAAGGAGGCGTACTTCGTCGGCAACGCGAAGACGTTCGGCACCAAGCTGCCTGAGTCGACGACCATGAAGAGCGCGTGGATCTTGAACCCGACAGAGGACGTGTCGACCTCGGGCTCGGGGCACTCGGCGTGGTTCGCATGGGGGAGCGAGCACCGCATCCTCGATGGAAAATCGCGTGTCGTGCTCATGGACGCAGACATCCTCTACGACCCCTCGATCTACGAGGCGCTCGCGGCGGGCCCGAGCACGGGGCCCTCGAAGACGCTCGTGTGCACCGAGTTCCGCGACACCCAGGAGGAGGTCCTCGTGTTCGCGGACCCGAGCGCGCCGAGCGTGCCGGTGCTCCACGGCAAGGGCCTCCTTAGAACTCCGATGACCGAGAGGCTCCAATGCGTCGGCGAGGCCACGGGAATTCTCCTGTGGGAGCCGGGCGACCACGACGCGCTCGCGCAGGTAAACGACTGGGTCGTCCGCTACTCGACGGCGAAGGCCCGCAGCGAGCACGAGGACGTCACGCAGCGCATGATGATGGCTGGACGCATGCAGATCGCTGGGTTCGCGAGGCACGTCCCCTTCATGGAGTGCGACACTCCAGACGAGTACCACGTGCTCACGACCGAGATGTTTCCGCGGCTGCGCGGCACGCTCGGCATCTGACGGGCGACTCGCGTCCTTGCGACGCCCGCGGCGCGCTGCCCGACAGGGCCGGGGTTCGATGAGGTTGGGGCCCCTTCGGATGGCCTCGACATCCGGCCTGGCCGTGGTAAGGTTTGCAAAGTGTTTGCACACGGATTGAGCGACGGCGCCCCAGGGGACTCAGCCGAGGGCGTAGGGCGGATGCTCCTCGAGGAGGCTCACCCGTGAGCGAGCGGCTCGTCGTCGGCGCCCGGGTCGCGGAGCGATTCGAGCTCACGGCGCTCATCGGTGAGGGCGGGATGGGAGCCGTTTGGGCCGCGCGGCACCTTGTCACCGGGAAGGCCGTCGCGCTGAAGGTGCTGAAGGGCTCGAGCCCCGAACACCGTCGCCGCTTCGTGCAGGAGGCGCGCGTGGCGGCGGCGATCCGGCATCCCAACGTCACCGAAGTGCACGACGTCCTCGAGCTCGCCGACGGGCAGCCCTTCCTCGTCATGGACCTGCTCGAGGGGGAGCCCCTCGGAGACGAGCTCGTCCGCAGGGGAGCGCTCCCGGTCGAGGAGCTCATGCCGATCGCGCTCGAGGTGCTCGCAGGCCTCGGCGCGGCGCATGCCGCGGGGGTCGTGCACCGCGACATGAAGCCGGACAACGTGTTCCTCGCGCGGGGCCCAAGCGGGGAGCGGACAGTGAAGGTGCTCGACTTCGGCATCGCCAAGTTGACGGCGATGTCGAACGCGATTCGACACACGGCCGCCTTGACGCAGACCGGGAGCGTCCTCGGGACGCCCCTCTACATGGCCCCCGAGCAAGTGTTCGGCGAGAAGGATCTCGATCACCGCGCCGACCTGTGGTCGCTCGGGGTCGTCCTCTACGAGGGCCTCACCGGCGCCTGTCCCATCCAGGGCGACAACATCGGGCAGATCTTCAAGTCGATAAGCCAGCGCAGCTTTCCCCCGCTCGTCGACCGAATGCCGGAGCTCGACCGCGGGGTCGCGCGCTTGATCGATCGCATGTTGTCCGTGCGACGCGAGGACCGGCCGTCGTCGGCGCGAGCCGTGGCCGAGGTCATCGCGCGACGGCTTCACCTGCCGATGCCGCCGTTCGCCGACCTCCCGGGCGGGGTCGACGACGACGCGCGCCGGACGGACGACGACGACACCCTCGCCCCCACGCTCGCTCAGCCGCGCAGCTCGCTCGCGCGCTCGACCGTCGGAGGCGCCTTGCTCGCGCTGCTCGTGGCGCTGCTGGTGGGCTTTGCAGCGGCCAAGCGCTCCGACGAGCGCACCGCGACGACCGCCCTCACGGCCGAGCCCGCCCGCGCCGCCGCGAGCGCCGTCCCGACGAGCGACGCGAAGGCCGCGACCACGACGAGCGCTTTGGCCGCGCCCGCTACGCGAGCCGCCGCCGTCGCGAGCGGCACCCCCGAGCCGACGGCCCCGACGACGGCTCGGGCCCGCAAGAGCACCGAGCCGCCCGCGAGCACGCTCGCCCCGAGCAAGCCGAGGCCCGATGCGCCGAGCCGACCGACGAGCGCGCCCATCACAACCCCCGGAGGCATCCATCATGAGTCGCCCTACTGAGTCGATGCCGCGCGTGACGAACGTCGCGTCCGCAGCGGTGTTCACCGCGCTCGTCCTCGTTGCGCCTTACGCTAGGGCCGGCGTCCCCGCTCGCGGGACCCCGGCCTCTTCGAAGGGTGTCCTCTCCCGCACCGGGCCATCGGCAACGAAGGGCGCGGCCACGCCGACGCCGAACGGAGATGCCGCGCGCGACGAGGCAGGGGCCGCATTCAAGCTCGGGACGAAGCTCGTCTCAGAGACGAAATGGGGCGAGGCGCTCGCAGCGTTCGAGCGCGCGCAGGCCCGCGTCCCGCACGCGATCACGCTGTTCAACGTCGGGGTATGCGAGCGCGCGCTCGGTCGCTACACCGCCGCGCGTCGGACCTTCAAGGCCGCGCTCACCGAAGACTCGGAGCGTCGCACCGTGTTGCCCCAACAGCTTCGCATGGACGCGACGGGCTACCTGAAGGAGCTCGAGCGCTTGCTGTCCCGCGTCGAGCTCCGCGTCACTCCGGCGGAGGCGAGCCTCGCCGTCGACGGGCGGCCCGTCGTCCGTGCGGAGCAAGGCTCGGGGACGCCGATGGTGGTCGCGGGCCTCGCGCCGCCAGGCAAGGGTGAGCCGATCCCCGCGGCGGTCTTCGAGCTCGAGCTCGACAACGGTCGGCACGTCCTCACCCTCTCGCGACCTGGCCACAGCGACGCCATCGTCGCGCGTGACTTCGCGCCGGGTCGCACCCCCGCGCTGACCCTCACGCTCGACGAGCTCCCGGCGACGATCGAGATCTCGTCGGATCAGCCCGGCGCGCTCGTGACCGTCGCAGGGCGCGATCTCGGGCCCGCCCCCGTGACCGTACTGCGCCCCGCCGGCTCGTACCGCGTCCTCGTCGAGAAGGATGGGTTCGTCCCAGCCGAGGCGCGCCTCGACGTGCGCGCCGGCGAGGCCTCGACGTTCCGCGCATCGCTGCCGCTCGACAAGCCGTCGGTCGTGAAGACGTGGTGGTTCTGGACGCTGACCGCGGGGGTCGTCGCGGGCGCGGGCGTGGGCGCGTATTTCCTCGCGCGAGAGGCCCCGCCGCCCGTCCGCGCGACCGTCGGCGAGGGCACGCTCGGCTGGACGGTGCCGCTGCCATGAGGGGCACCCGGCTCCTCGTCAGGAGCGCGCTCGCCGCGGGCCTCCTCACGGCATGCGCCCTCGAGCCGGAGGTGCTGCCGCCGTACGCCGAGGTGAAGATCGTGGTCGACACCGACCTCGACGTGCGCGCGTTCGTCGCGAGGCTTCAGGTCGATCTCTACGACGAGGACGAGGCCTGGTTCTTCTCGCGCACGGTGCAGCGTGAAGCCCCCGCGCAGTGGCCGAACAGCTTCGTCCTCACGGGCCCGCGCGCCGTGGATCCGGGCGCGACCCCCAAGACCATCCTCGTGAGGCTTCGGCTTCACCCCGATGGAAAGCTCCGCGACTATCGAGGCGAGCGCTACTTCCCTCCTTCGTTCCTCGACGGCGCGACACCCGAGGCGTGCCTGCCGCTCGCGCCGAACACGTTCACGAGCGAGCGCGACGTGAAGCCCCTCGCGCAGCGCGCCGAGGACGGCTCGCCCTTGCCCCCATTCTTCCCGCAGAACGAGCCGCTCCCTGACCTCACGATCGATCGGCTCGTCGCCGTGCGCATCGTCCCGGGCGTGCAGGGCGAGGTGCGCGTCACCCTCGAGGGTCGCTGCCTCGGAGAGCAGGCGAACTTCGGTGAGTTACCCGCTCCAGGAGACGAGCGCACCTGCATCGGCGGCGACCTCGCCACGCCCGCCGTGGCCGATGCGCAACCGTCGCTCGACGACGCGGTCCCGTTGGTCGGGACGTTCGCTCCGCCGCGGCCCTGCACGGCCACCCCGAAGGACGGCCCGCTCCAGTCGTTCGAGGACGAGGTGTGCGTCGACGGCGGCGCGTTCTTCCTCGGCGATCCGGCGGTGTTTGCGTACGGCGTCTTCGACGGCGTGCCGGAGCACGTCGCGATCGTTCCTCCGTTTCGGATGGATCGCTTCGAGGTGACCGTCGGTCGCTTCCGAAAGGCGCTCGCCGACGGGCTGCTCGAGGGCGTGCCGCTGCCGACGGCCAACGAGGCGCCGATCGACGCGAGCGCGGCCGCTCCGTTGCGTCAGTGCACCTTCAGCGCGGCCCCTCACGGGCGCGAATTCCATCCGCTCAACTGTGTGACCTACGCGACCGCGCGTGCGTTCTGTAAGGCCATGGGCGGCGATTTGCCGACCGAGGCGCAATGGGAATACGCGGCCGCGGCCTCGGGACGCGGCGGACGCGAGACCCGCTACGCGTGGGGGTCGATGGACCCGGACTGCACGCGCGCCGTCTTCGGTCGCGCGGCTAAGCCTGCCTCGGGCTCGCTCTCGTCGTCGGATTCGAACGCGTGCGCCACCATCGCGGAGGACACCGGCCCACAGCCGCTCCGCGAGAACGAGGGGACCTCGGGCGACCTCACGCCGAGTGGCATCGTCGGGCTCGGTGGGAACGTCCGCGAGCTCACGCTCGACGATCACCGACCCTACTGCTCGCGCTGCTGGTTCCGTGCGCCGCTCGACGCGCCGGCGTGCGTCGAGGACCCGAAGGCTGCGCGCACCGTCCGCGGCGGAGACTGGGCCTCAGACACGGACGGCCTGCTCGTGGGCGTGCGCAGCGAAGGTCTCGCCGAGGGCGCGTGGTCGCCGCGCGTCGGGTTCCGCTGCGTTCGCCCCGGCGAGGATGGATGAGCGCTTTGAATTTCGAGCGCTACGCTGGTGACCCACCCATGTCCGAAACGGAGGCCACCCGATGACCACCCGCTCCCTTCACACCGTGCTCGCGCTGCTCGGCCTCACCTCTGCGTGCGGGGGCGAGTCGACTCCGACGCTGCCGCCCCCAGGCCATCACGTCGTCACCATCGACACGGACGCGATCGTCCCACCGGATCCGATGCGCACGGTCGACGCGAAGGCGCCGATCCCGCTCTTCGACCGGCTCGAGCTCGCGGTCCTGCGCGACGGCGAGACCACGCCCGAGGCTGAAAATGTTCGGGATTTTCAGGTCGATGCCTCACGGTTCACGGACGGCGGCGCGTCGTTCACGGTGCAAGGGATGCCCGGTGAGCGCGTTCGAGTGAGGGCGCGGCTCTCGCGCACGGCGAGCACGTTCGGCGGCGTGTCTCGCCCCGAGTCGACCATTGAGGTCACGGCCGCGCTCCCGCCCACGCCCGACGAGGGCAGCCTCGCCACCACGCTGCTGCTCCTCACCGAGGACGTGGGCGTCCCCCAGGGCTCGTCCGAGTCACCGCTCGAGGTCGACGCCGCCGAGAGCGCCCTCGTACGCCCCTCCACCTCCGAGCCGAGCCGCGTGAGGACCTGGGCGCAAGCGGCCGCGGTCCCGTGCAAGGGAGAGCCGCTGAAGAGCGAGACTTGCATCGAGGGCGGGGCCTACTGGATGGGCAACCCGCTCGTGAAGGGCGACGACTTCGTCGAGTCCGATCGGCAGCGCCTCGTCGTGCTCTCGCCCTATTTCCTCGACACTCGTGAAGTACGGGTCGGAGAGCTTCGGACCTGGCTCGCCACGCAGCCGAAGGAGCTCGCCGACAAGGTCGTCCGACGTGGCGCCGACCTTACGAAGGAAGACTACTTCTGCACGTACTCGGACGTCGCCGATCCCGCGAACGACGCGCTCCCAGCGAACTGCCTCGGGTGGGAGGTCGCGAGCGCGTACTGCAAGGCGCGCGGCGGGGAGCTGCCCTCGGAGGCGCAGTTCGAGTACGCGTCGAGCGAGCTGCGCTCGGCCCTCTTCGTGTGGGGTACCGACGAGGCGCCGCTCTGCGAGGCCGCGGTCTGGGGGCGCAGCGGACTCGAGGGGAGCGCCATCGCCGCCCTCGGCTCGAGCGAATGTCAGACGATCACCGGAAAGAACGGCGCCCAGCCGCTTCCCGACGAGCCCGACGCGCGCAACCTCACGCGCCTCACCGATCGCATCACCATCGGCGGCGTCGAGGTGTTCGATCTCGCGGGCAACCTGCAGGAGTGGGTGCGGGATCGCTACAACAAGCAGACCGAGCCGTGCTGGCAGCTCGACGGCACGAACGTCTTCTTCGACCCGGTGTGCACGACGCCAGGCTCGCTCGGCGGACGCTCGGTCCGCGGCGGCTCGTGGCTGCAGGATCGCGAGTTCCTGCGCGCCGCTTACCGCGCGAGTCGCGCCGACGACGAAGGCGGGAGCTACGCCGTCGGGTTCCGCTGCGCGCGGCCCGCAGGCTGACGCCCCGGTTGTGCGCGGCGCGTCCTCGGCGCACGATGCGCGCATGCCGTGGATGAACGCGCTCCGACGCTGGCTCGCCGCGAGGCTCGCCCGTGCCTCGGAGGAGCCGCGCCTCGCCCCCGCCGCTCGTGTCGACGTCGCGGAGGCCCAGCGCGAGCAGGGTGAGCTCCGCGAGGCGCTCGAAGCTGCGCGTCGGCAAGCCGCGGCCGCCCGCGAGGCGCACGAGCGCGAGCAGGGCGAGAGTCGCGCGGCACGGGAGGCCGCCGCGCGTGAGCTCGCCCATGCCAAGCAAACACTCGCCGAGGCCCAGCAAACGCTCGAGGTGACCGCTCGTGAGCTCGTCGAGGCGCGTGGCGAGCTCTTGGCACGTGAGCGCGAGCTCGCCGCGGCACGAAGCGTCGAAGCGACGCCGCGCGCGGTGCGCTCCGAGGGCGTCCAAGGTCGCTCCTCGAACGAGGACGACGAGGACGAGGACGCGAGGCGCCCCGCGCGCACAGGAGGGAGGCGCGTCGCGGAGCTCGAGGCGCGCGTCCGCGATCTCGAGGCTCACGCCGCGCGCTTGCTCGGTCGCGCCGAGGACGCCGAGCGCGAGCTTGCCCGAAGGAGCGAGAGAGACCGTGACGCCGACGAGGCGCGGCCGCGACGACGTGAGGTGACGAGCCCTCTTCCGAGGGAGGACTCGCGTCGACCCGACGCGCACGCCGACACCGAGCCTTCGCGCTCCGTAGACAACGCGTCGCGCGGCGCGCTCGCCGAGGTGTGGTGGAGCCCGGGGCAAGACTGCCTCGAGGCGATCCACCGGCGCATCGACGAGGCCGACCGATGCATCGACGTGTGCGTCTTCACCATCACGGACGACAGGCTCGCGCAGGCGCTGCTCGCCGCGCATCGGCGCGGGCTCGCGATCCGCGTCATCACCGACAACGACAAGGCCGAGGACGAAGGCTCGGACGTGCATCGGCTAGAGCGCGCGGGCCTCGAGGTCCGCGTCGATCGGACCGAGTACCACATGCACCACAAGTTCGCGGTCTTCGACCGGCGCTACGCCATCACCGGGAGCTACAACTGGACGCGTGGCGCAGCGCGCAACAACGAGGAGCACATCGTCGTGACCGACGAGCCTCGCATCGTCGCCGCGCTCGCGAGCGGCTTCGAGCGGCTCTGGCGCTCGCTCGGCCCGGCCACGAGAGGTGGGCGCCGGGGCTCATGAGCCCGAAGCGTTGGCGCGCCGTCGTCGAGCGAGGGCGAGCCCCGTCAGCCCAAGGCACCACGCCGGCGAGACAGCGCGCTCTCAGCGCCCCTCGACGCCGCTCACACCGCAACCGAGTCGCACGCCGCCCTCCGCCTTCGCCCCGATGACGTCGCTCTCGGCGACAGGCGCCTCGTCCGACTCTTCGTCGACGCGACAGAGGCCATCGTCACCGCAGCGCTCACCGTCAGGGCACGCGCCGTAGCTCTCACCAAGACCGTCATCGCCGCAGCTGCGCTCGCAGCTCGCGAGGTCGAGGTAGTTGGCGTGCTTGCCCGCGGCGACGCACACGCGTCGGTCGAAGGCGCGACGACGCACTCGGACCACGTGCCGCCGACGGGCTCCCCCGCGAACGCGCGACCGGCGCCGAGGGCGACGAGCGCGAACGTGGCGAGCGCGGCGCATGGCTTTGGCATGCCGCAATCGATGCCACGAGCAGGGGCCGCAGATGTAGTCAAGCGTCTACATCTCGGCGCAATTTCAGATGGTCCGCGTCGCCGCAGGGGGCGTCGCGCGCACGAATCGCCGCTGCCCGGTGGCGTCACCCCGTCACGAGGTCGACGCGACGTGCTCGACCGTGCGCTCGAGGAGACGCAGGAACGCCTTCACCGATCGGTCCAGGTGGGGGATCGGCGTGTCCTCGAGGCGGGTGTGCGAGATCCCCGGGGAGGACTGGGCGAACACCATCACCGTGGGCATGATGCCGGCCATCTCGGCGGCGTCGTGGAGCGGCCCGGAAGGTAGCTCCGGCGCGCTTCCGGTGAACTCCTTGACCGCGTCGGCGCAGAAGCCGAGCAGCGTCGGGTCGAACGGGCGCGGCTCGATCGCGAGGAGCGGGCTCCACTCGACCGTGCAGCGGTTCTTCTTCGCCGCGACCTTGGCGGCCTTTTCGGCGGCCTTCTGCATCTTGGCGAGCACCTTCGCGTCGAGCGCGCGCAGATCAAGCGAAATGTCGGTCGTGCCGGACACCGCGGTCACGAACCCCGGCTCGACCTTGACCACGCCGCACGTCGCGACGACGCGAGTCTTCGGCGTCTTGCCCGAGAACGCGAGACCGACGTCGCGGCACGCGAGCGCGAACTCGGCCGCCGCGAGGAAGGCGTCCTGGCGGAGCGGGATGGGGGTCGCGCCGGCGTGGACGGCCTGCCCCTTGAAGCGCACCATGTGGCGCAACACCCCCATCGTCCCGAGCACGACCCCTGCGGGCTTCTTTATCGACTCGAGGACCGGCCCCTGCTCGATGTGGAGCTCGAGGTACGCCTTCGGGTCGCGAGCCTTCAGGTACGCGTGCGCCTCGTGCATCCGCGCGAGCTCGATACCGTTCTCTCGGAGCGCGTCGGGCAGCTTGACGCCGCTGCGATCGACGAGGTGCGCGAGCTCCTTCTCGGCGTCGAGCGTCCCTGCCGACGCCGCCGAGCCGGTGAGGCTGCGACCGTAACGCGCGCCCTCTTCGTCGGCCCAGTCGACGAGGTGGAGCGTGACCGGAGGCGTACCGGCGGCCTTGTGTCGCCGGAGCGCCTCGATGCCCGCCACCACGCCGAGCACGCCGTCGAGCCAGCCGCCGCTTGGCACCGAGTCGAGGTGACTGCCGAACACGACGCTGTCCTTCGAGGCGCCCTTCAGCGAAACCCAGGCGTTGCCGGCCGGATCGAGCTCGACCGGCAAGTCGAGGTCTGCCCTCACCTTCTCGGTGAACCACGCCCGCGCCTCGCGCCACACCGGCCCCCACGCGACGCGCTGCGCCCCACGCTCGTTCGAGGTGCGCTTGGCGAGCTCGCGCAGGTCGGCGATCACACGCTTGGAGGTGGGCGGGGTGAGCTTCTTGGTTCGCGCGGTGGGCATGGCGTCGGCTCCGTACGGTAGCGCATGGGTGACGGTGAACGCGAGTCGCCGGGCAAGGCATGACGGCCTCGCGTAGCCGACGCGACCGAAGGCCTCGAGAACGTCTGCCACCCGGCACCGGTTCCGATCTAAGAGTGAGTCATGCCCACTCTCAACCTCAAGCCTGGCATCGTCACCGGCAACGCGCTCCGCGAACTCCTCGACTATTGCAAGTCGGAGGAGTGCGCGCTCCCCGCCGTCAACGTCATTGGCAGCAGCAGCGCGAACGCGGCGATCGAAGCCGCGCGGCAAGCGAAGGCGCCGATCATCATCCAGTACTCGCAAGGCGGCGGGCAGTTCAACGCCGGCAAATTCCTCGATAACTCGAAACAGGCCGCCTCGATCGCGGGGACGATCGCCGGCGCGCACCACGTCCGCACGGTCGCCGAAGCGTACGGCGTCCCCGTCGTGCTCCACACCGATCACTGCGCGCGTAAGCTCCTGCCTTGGATCGACGGCGTGCTCGATGCAGGCGAGGCCTACTACAAGGCGACCGGCGCCCCGCTCTACAGCTCGCACATGCTCGACCTCTCGGAGGACCCGCTCCACGAGAACCTCGACACGTGCGCGAGGTACCTCGAGCGCATGGCGAAGCTCGAGATGACCCTCGAAATCGAGCTCGGCGTAACGGGCGGCGAAGAGGATGGCGTCGACAACTCGGGCATCGACAACTCAAAGCTCTACACGCAGCCCGGGGACGTGCTCGCGGCCTACGACAAGCTCGCGCCGCTCGGCTCGTTCACGATCGCGGCCTCGTTCGGCAACACCCACGGCGTGTACGCCCCAGGCAACGTCAAGCTGACCCCGGTCATCTTGAAGAACAGCCAAGATCACATCCAGGGGCAGCGCAAGACGGCGGCAAAGCCGGTGCACTTCGTCTTCCACGGCGGCTCGGGCTCGACGCAGGACGAGATCCGCGAGGCGGTGTCGTACGGCGTCGTGAAGATGAACATCGATACCGACACGCAGTGGGCGTACTTGTCGCCGATCAAGAAGTACATGGACGACAAGGACGCGTACCTGAAGTCCCAGCTCGGCAACCCCGAGGGCCCCACGAAGCCCAACAAGAAGCACATCGACCCGCGCGCGTGGCTCGCGCTCGGCGAGAAGGGCATGGTCGCGCGGCTCGTCCAGGCGTTCGAGGACCTCGGCGCGCTCGGCAAGTTCGGCGGCTGACCGTCACCGGTCGCTTGCATCCGCGGCCCGGCTCAGTTCCCGCGGCGGGCGCGCTTCTTCAAGGAGAGGAGCAGCGTGAACTCGGCGACGGGCTCGTCGCCGCTCTTCGACGGGGCGGTGGCGACGACGCGCACCGGCAGGCTCTCACGCTCGCCTGACGCGATCGCACGCCGCACGAGCTCTTGCACCGCCTTGCCGTCCTCGCAGATGAAGTGAACGTCGCCCTCGGCGCGCTTCAAGAACTTCGCGTTGAACTCGCCGAAGATCAGCGACACGTCCTCGCCGGCGTCGTCGATGAGCTTCATCGCGATGATGCCGCCGGCGCAGTCGGCGCCGATCGCGAGTACGCCGAAATACATCGAGCGCAGGTGGTTGCGCGTCATTCGGTTGAGCGGGATCTTCACCTCGGCGCGCTCGCTCGTGAGCTCGAGGACCTCGGGCCGAGCGAGGTACAGCATCGGGATCTTCGCGAGCCCAAAGAGGCGAAGGATCGCCGTCTCGCGCATCGATTCGGGGAGCACCTTGACGAGCTTGCGCGGATTAAGGTCGAGCATCCCCGAGGCGTAACGCATCCGCGGGCTGAGTGCGTGAAAATGTCTTCGACAGCGCCGTCGGCGCGGTGCAGTTGGGCGTTCGACTCGAATGAGCGGGTGGGCTACTCTCGCGCGGTCGCTCGCGAGGCCCGCACGAAGTCCCCTATGGCGAAGCCCCTCACCTGCCCCCCAGACCTCCTCGACCTCGACCTCGCCGGCAAGACGTACCTCGTCACCGGCGGCAACTCGGGCATCGGCCTCGTCACGGTCGAGCAGCTCGCGCGTCAGGGCGCGAACGTGTTTCTCGCCTGCCGACGCCCGGCCGAGGGCGAGCGCGCGCGCGCGGCGATGGAGGCCAAGGGCCTGCGCGAACGTGTCGAGGTGCTGGCGCTCGATCTCGCCGACCTCGCGTCGGTCCGGTCG
>Ga0194129_10004665_pt1 | contig 18046 bp, 13 predicted proteins | sample TA2KigCa35mmetaG_FD_150862 | JGI IMG/M metagenome (GOLD analysis project Ga0194129, IMG submission 150862) | Freshwater microbial communities from Lake Tanganyika, Tanzania - TA2015038 Kigoma Deep Cast 35m | ecosystem: Environmental > Aquatic > Freshwater > Lake | place: Tanzania: Lake...
CGTGGGGCTGGACGTGGGGCTGGACGTGGGGCTGGACGTGGGGCTGGCCGTGGGGCTGGACGTGGGGCTGGACGTGGGGCTCGAGGTCCGCCGCCACGATGACAGCGTCGACAACAGCGACAGCGTCGGTGACGGCGCGGCGCTGCTCGCCACGTGGAACGAGGGCGCTGTCCTGCAGCAGGCGGCGGCCCGCGCGCGCGAACCGCTGCTCCAGGTGCGGACGCGCCTCGCTGAGCTAGTCGTGCAACGCGTCGCTCGGGAGTCCGAGGTGGGCGCAGCCGAGGTCGCGGCCCACGAAGCTGCGGCCGCGGTGCAGGCGGCCGCGCTCATGCGGCGCGACGCGCTCGCCGCTGACGACGTCGACGCCTACGTCACCGCGCTGGAGAGCGCCGAGCGTGACGCGCGTGCGGCCCTCGAGGCCCTGCTCCAGTCCCGCGACGAGGCGCGGGCAATCGCGGTGCAAGCGCACAGCGCCCACGCGCAAGCCGCGGCGCTGCTGGCGCAGCAACACAGCCAGCTCGAAGATGCCCGCGCCGCGCTGTGGGCGGTGCTGGCGCCGGCGCTCGCTGCCCTCGGCGAAGCAGCGTCGAATGTCGTCGACGACGACGTCCTGCGCAGCCACGGTGAAGCGATCGCCAGGATCCCGCGCAACCTCGACGAGCAGCTGGCGGCCTGGCAGCGGCGCGAGCGCGCCGTCGACGAGCAGCGCGCCCGCGTCGAGACGTTGCGCGCCCAGCAGGAGGCGTGGCGCGCCGAGGCGAAGACGACCGAGACGCGCGCGGCGTTGCAGGCGGCACACGCCGCGGTGGTCGCGCGACAGCCCGAGGCGAGGGCCAGGGCGACGGCGGCGTTGCAGCGGTTGGCCATCGACGACGCAGCGCGCCGCCGCGCGACCGAGCGTGAGCGCGCGGTGGGCGTCCAGCGCCAGCTGCTGCGTCGTTGGGAGATCCTGCACGAGCTCATCGGATCGAACGACGGCAAGAAATTCCGGCTCATCGCGCAGCAGTACTCGTTGGACGTGCTGCTCGACGGCGCCAACCAGCACCTGCAGGCCCTCACGCCGCGCTACCAGCTCGAGCGCGGTGAAGAGCCGTTGTCGCTGCTGGTCGTCGATCACGACAACGCCGGCGAGCGCCGCAGCGTGCACTCGCTGTCGGGCGGCGAGACCTTCCTGGTGTCGTTGGCGCTGGCGCTGGGGCTCGCGTCGTTGTCATCGGCGCGGGTGCGGGTCGAGTCGCTGTTCATCGACGAAGGCTTCGGCAGCCTTGACGGCGAGACTCTGCAGGTCGCCATGGCGGCCCTCGATCGGCTGCAGTCCGCGGGGCGCCGCGTGGGCGTGATCTCTCATGTCAGCGAGATGACCGAGTGGATCGGCACGCAGATCCGCGTCGTGAAGCAGCCCGGCGGTGCGTCGACGCTCGAGGTAGTCGGCCCCTCGCTGTGACCGCCGGCGTCTTAGAAACGAACAGCAGTGCGCCGCTTATCGACAACCTCCCGGACGCCGGGTTACTGGCGGACGATGATTTGTGTCGGGAGGACTCGATGAACACCACGACAGTCTCCTCCGCGCCGGCGGTGCGTCTCGTGCGTCATGCCCTGAACCTGCCGGGCATGGACCCGGCGTTTACCCCCAAGCGCGAGGGGCCCATTGTCGGCATCGACCTCGGTACGACGAACTCGTGCGTGGCCTTCGTCGACAAGGGCAAGCCGGTGATCATCAAGTCCCGCGACGGCTACGCAACGATGCCTTCCATCGTCGCGCTGGCGGCCGACGGTCGGCTGATGGTGGGGCACGCGGCGGCGGCGCAGATGGTGACGAACCCGGCCGACACGATCCACGGCGGCAAGCGGCTGGTCGGGCGACCGTTCGACTCGTCCGTCGTCGCCGAGGTCAAGGCGCGCGCCCACTACCAGATCGTCGCCGGCCCGAGTGGTCAGGCGGCGGTGTGGCTCGGCGGCGTGGGCCTGACCCTCGAAGAGGTCTCTGCCCTGATCCTGAAAGAGATGAAGGACACCGCCGAGGCGCGCCTGAAGACGCCGGTGCACCGCGCGATCATCACGTGTCCGGCGTTCTACAGCGAGCACCAGCGCGCCGCCGTGCGTGAGGCCGGCCGGCTGGCGGGACTGCACGTCGAGCGCGTGCTCAACGAGCCCACCGCCGCCGCCCTGGCCTTCGGCTACGGCAAGGCGCTGAAGAAGAAGAAGCTCGCGGTGTTCGATCTGGGCGGCGGCACCTTCGATGCCACCGTCCTTGACGTCGACGGGCAGACGTTCGAGGTGAAGTCCACCGGCGGCGACACGTTCCTTGGCGGCCTCGACTTCGACCACGCCATCGTCGCGTTCTTCATCGACACGTTCAACACGCAGCATGGCGTGGCGTTCCAGGGTGATTCCGTCGCCCTGCAACGCCTCGTGGTCGAGGCCGAGCACGCCAAGCGCGCGCTCAGCGAGTACACGACCTACAAGGGCCACGTCCCGCACGTCATCATCAAGGACGGCAAGCCCTACGACCTGAACTACGAGCTGACGCGCGAGAAGCTCGACGCGCTCGTTGTCCCGCTCGTCGATCGCTCTCTCGCCGTGCTCGATCAGGTGCTGAAGGAGCCGGGGCTGACGCCGGCCGACATCGATGATGTGCTGCTGGTGGGTGGCGCCACGCGGATGCTGTGCGTGCGCGAGCGTCTGCTCGCGTACTTCGGCAAGGCGCCGCACAAGGGCGTCCACCCCGACGAGGCCGTCGCCGTCGGCGCCGCCATCCTCGCCCACGCGATCGAAGCCAGGGAGGGCATCCGACTCATCGACGTCAACCCGATGTCCATCGGCGTCGGTCTGCCGGCGGGCCGTTACAAGAAGGTCGTCGAGCGCAACACCGCGCTGCCGGTGTCCAAGAGCTACACGCTGGCCACGACGAAGGACAAACAGACGAAGCTGGAGCTGCAGATCTTCCAAGGCGAGGCCGACACCACCGAAAAGAACGAGCTGCTCTGCAACCTCGGCTTCGACGAGCTGCCGAAGAAGCCGCGCGGCGAGGTCAAAGTGCAGGTGAACTTCCACGTCTCCGACGAGGCGATCCTCACGCTGACAGCCCTCGAGCTGACGACGGGCCGCGAGGTCAAGACGACCATCGCCACCAAGGGCACGCCCGCCGTCGTGCTGCGGCGGCTGCACACCCGCGGCGGCGTGCAGGGCACCGGCAGCGCGGCGAACGACGGCGGCTTCGTCGCCTGGCTCAAGCGCCTGTTCGGCCGGGACTGACGAGCGACTCTCTCGCCCACGGCGGACGAATCACCCGCTGCAGACGCGGGCGCACAGCTCGGCGTCGGTCGCGACCGAGCCGACGTCGCACGCCGCCGCCGCCACGTCGCAGGTAAACGGGATCTCGCAGGCGCGCTTCTGGCCGGTGGGGGCGCCGTTGAGGTCGACGACGTCGCACTCGAGGCGACGCGTGCAGTCGGCGTCGGACCGGCAGCGCGCGACGCCGCACAGCGCGTTGGCTTGATAGTCGGCGCAGAGCTCGTCACAGCTCATCGTGTCGTACGCCTCTTCGCACAGGTTCTCGGCGCCCTCGCAGACGAAGGCCAGCGAGCACTCGTTGCGGGTGTCGGTGGCGGTGTTCAGACAGTCGCAGGTGCGTCGGCAGTTCTGGGCGTTGTCGCAGGCGCGCCGGCACGACGACGACACCGTGAGCAGCGGCAGCCAAAGCGACAGCACGGCGACGACGACGAAGGGGCTTCTCACCATGGCCCGCTCGTGCCACGCGCGCTGCCCGGAGACAACGTGGACCCAGCCCGCGCCCGCACCCTGACCGTCGTGCTGATCGTTGCCGCCACCCTCGGCGCGCTGGCGCGGCTGCCCGCGGACGGCGCGCTGCCGGCGCCCTGCGCGCTGCCCGCCCGCGCCGGCGACGTTGTCGTCTGCGACGGAGCCGGCGTCGACATCGGCGGCCGCGCCTGGCTCTTTGGCCGCAAGCTCGACGTGAACCGGGCGACGGTGGCCGACCTCGAGCGCGTGCCCGGCGTCGGCCGGACGCTCGCCACGCGCATCGTGGCCGAGCGCGATCGGCGCGGCCGCTTCGCGCGCCTCGCTGAGCTCGACGAGGTCGACGGCGTGGGGCCGAAGCTGCTCGCGCGGCTCGGGGCGCTCGCCGACGTCCGCTGAGCGCATCGCCATCGCCAGGGCGACGCCGCACCAGGCGCGCGCGGGATCCGCCCGCCGCTGGTTTTCCTCACGTCGACGGCGCGCTATCCGCCCCCGCCATGAAGGGCCCCGCACCTAGCACGTCGTCGGCACCTCCCGCCCCGGCGGCGTCCGTCGCGCCGACGCGGGCCCGCTCGACCCCGCAGGCGGCGGGCGACGCGGTCGACGACGACGATCTTGTGCGGCGCGCCGGCGTCGCGCTGCCGGCCGGCGCGCGGGTGACGCCGATGCTGCGCCAGTGGCTCGCCGCCAAGGCCAAGTCCCCCGACGCGGTCCTGCTGTTTCGCATGGGCGACTTCTACGAGCTCTTCGGCGACGACGCCCACGCCGCCGGTCGCGTGCTCGACCTCGCGGTGACGACGCGTGATCGTGACAAGGGAGACGACGCGATGCCGATGGCAGGGTTCCCGCACCCTGCGGCGCCCGGCTACATCGCGAGACTGATCGCCGCCGGCCTGAAGGTCGCCGTGTGCGACCAGCTCGAAGACCCCGCCCTCGCCCGCGGCATCGTCAAGCGCGGCGTCACCAGGCTCGTCACGCCGGGCATGGTGCTCGACGAAGAGAGCCTCGACGCCCGCAGCAACAATTTTCTCGTCGGCGTCGTCGATGACGGCGAGGACGGCGAGCACCGCTACGGGTTGTGTGCCCTCGACGTCTCCACCGGCGAGCTCCTCTGCACCACCGCCGCCCACGAGGCCGCTCTCGTCGACGAGGTGCAGCGCCTCGCGCCGCGTGAGCTGATCGTCGCCGAGGGCCTCGCCGCCGCGTTCGTCGAGCGGCTGCGGGCGACCAGGCCCGGCGAGGCGCCGCGCCGCCTCGAGACGCGCCGCCTCGAGAGCCGCCCCGGCGAACGCGCGCGTCCCGGCGGCCGACGCAGCCTCGTCGACGCGCTTGGCACGCCCGATCCGCTGCTGCTGGAGGGCGACCGGCGACACGCCCTCGTCGCCGCCGAGCTGTGCCTCGGCTACGCGCAGGAGACCGCGCAGGGCACGCTGCCGCGCCACCTGCAGCCGCCACGCGGCTACGTCCTCGACGAGCGCCTGCTGCTCGACGCCACCACCCGCGCCCACCTCGACCTGTGCGGCCCGCCCGGCGACAGCCGCAAGCCCGGTACGCTCTTGTGGCACGTCGACCGCACAAAGACGGCGGCGGGCGGGCGGCGCCTGCTGCGCCTGCTGCTGCAGCCGTCGGCGACGCTCGACGACGTCGAGGCGCGGCTCGATCGCACCGCGGTGCTGGTGGCCGATCCGGCGGCGCGCGCCGCGCTCGGCGAGCTGTTGACCGCCACCGCCGACGTCGAGCGGCTGGTGGCCCGCGCCAGCAACGGCCGCGCCGGGCCGCGCGACCTGTGGCGCCTACACCGGGCGCTGGAGCGTTTCCCCGGGGTGGGCGAGGCCCTCGTCGAGCACGCGGCGTGGATGGCGGTCCTCGCGCCGCTGACCGCGCACATCGAGCGCTGCAGCGTCGTCAGCGAAGCTCTGGGCCGCGCGCTGCACGAGCAGTCGCCGACGGTGCTCGGCGACGAGCCGGCCTTCCGCCCGGGCTACGACGCCGGCCTCGATGAGCTGGTGGCGAACAAGGACGGCGGAGCGGCGCAGATCGCGGCGCTCGAGGCCGCCGAGCGCGAGCGCACTGGCATCCCGTCGCTGAAGATCAAGCACAACAGCGTCTTCGGCTACTACCTCGAGGTCACGAAGACCCACCAGTACAAGGTGCCGGCGCACTACCAGCGCAAGCAGACCATCGCCAACGGCGAGCGCTACGTCACCGATGAGCTGCGCGCCCTCGAAGAGCAGGTCGAGGGCGCCGACGGGCGACGCCGTCGCCGCGAGTTCGAGCTGTTCGCCGCCCTGCTCGAGAGCGTCGCCGCCGACGCCGCCGCGCTGCTCGCCGTCGCCGCCTTCGTCGCTGACGTCGACGCCACGCTGTCTTTGGCCGAGGTCGCCGTCGCTGATCGCATGGTGCGCCCGCGGCTGTTGCCCCGCGAGCGCCGCGCGCTCATGCTTGAGGACGCGCGCCACCCCGTTGTCGAACGGCTGTGCCGCGAGCGCGGCGAGAGCTTCGTGCCGGCCACCGTGACCCTCGACGAGGAGCGCCAGGTGCTGGTCGTGACCGGCCCGAACATGGCCGGCAAGTCGACGGTCATGCGCGAGGTGGCGCTGTGCCAGATCCTCGCGCAAGCCGGCAGCTTCGTTCCGGCGCGTTCCGCAACCCTGTCCCTCTGCGATCGCGTCTTCACCCGCGTCGGCGCCTCCGACGACATTGCCTCGGGCCGCTCGACGTTCATGGTCGAGATGACCGAGACCAGCCACATCCTGCGCGGCGCGACGCCTTGGTCACTGGTGCTGCTCGACGAGATCGGGCGCGGCACGGCGACGTTCGACGGGCTCGCCATCGCGTGGGCCGTCGCTGAGCACCTGCACGACGTCACCGGCGCACGTACGCTGTTCGCGACCCACTACCACGAGCTCACCGACCTCGCGCTGCACCTGCCGCGCCTGAAGAACGTCCACGTCGTCGTCAAGGAGTGGGGTGACGACGTCGTCTTCGTGCGCAGCCTCGAGGACGGCCCCGCCGGCCGCAGCTTCGGCGTAGCCGTCGCCCGTCTCGCCGGCCTGCCCGGGTCCGTCGTCGCCCGCGCCCGCGCCGTACTCAACCACCTTGAGGGCGATCAGACGACGGCGCCGGGGCCCGGCGCGGCGGGCGAGGCGTCGACGACGAAGCCCGGGCTGCCGCGCGCCCATCGACGGCCGCAGCGCGGGTCAACGCCGCCCCAGCTGGCCCTGTTCCAGCCGCCGCCCGCCCCCGAAACGGCCGCCGTCGCCGACGATCGCGCCGCGCGGCTGCTCGAGCAGCTGTGCGCCGTCGACGTCATGCGGCTGACGCCGCTGCAGGCGATGAACACGCTGGCGGCGCTCGTCGACGACGCGCGACGCTCCTGAACGTCGCGCCCATGGTGTCGCGCGGTCCGCGAGCCCGCCTCGTCGTCAGAAGCGGCCGGCGACCACGGCGCCCAGCGGCGCCTCGGCGCTGCCCGGCAGCGGCGAGAACGCCGTCCACGACAGCGCGCCGAAGACGATGTCGTGACCGAGCACGGCGACGGCGCCGGGCTGCACGAGCCACGCATCGGGCAACAGCCACCCCGCCAGCGCCGCGCCAGCGACCTCGCCAGCGAGACCCATGCCGCAGGCGACCCGCGACGCCACGTTCAGATCGCGCGGTACGACGAGGAAACCAACGGCGGTCAGCAACCCACCGCCAGCGAGCCCGCCGGCGGTCACGGCGGCGAGCCGCGGGCCAGCGACGTCGACGAACGGAGACGCCACCACCGCGCCGAGCGCCGCCGCCCCCGCGCCGGCGAGGCCGGCCCCCAGACCGAAGTCGGTGCGCTGGGCGGCGCCGACGCTCTCGACGCCGACGGGCACCGCGGAAAACGCCGCCAGCGCGCCGCCCATCGTGCCGAGGGTCGCCGCCGACAGCACGAGCGCGGCGTCGTCGGCGCCCACCTTGCCGACCCGCCGCCCGCCCCACGTCGATGCCGCACCGACGCCAACGCCAGCCAGCGTGCCCACAGACAACGTCAGCGCCTGGCCACCGCCGTCGGCGCCGAGCACGAGCCCAAGGCCGGCGCCCAGCGCCGCCCCGGCGCCGCTGGCCCCGGCAAAGACGATGGCCTCGTCGTCGCCAAGGCGCCCCCACAGCTGCTCGCCGCCCCACGCGCCCACGCCGAGCAGCGCCGCGCCGACGACGCCCGCCCCCGCCTGGGTCAGGAACGAGACCTCCTGCCGCGTCAGGCGCGAGGCGTCGTCATCGTAGACCAGCACGTCCCGCGACGGCACCACCGCGCCCGGCAACGCCGCGCCGGCGAGGAGGCCCGCGCCCGCCGCCGTGGCCACCACGATCCAGTTCGCGGCCGGCGCGCTCAGCGCCGCGGGTTCGCCCACCGGCTCGGTCGACCCCGGGGTCGCTGTCATCGTCGAGCCCGGCGTCAACCCCGACGGCGTGGCCGACGGCGCGCTGTCGCCGGGCAGCGGGGGCATGTACACCGGCCGCATCGGCAGCCCGCCGAAGCGCGCGTAGCAGGTGAAACGCACGTCGGAGGCGACGTTGCCGCGCACCTCGAACGCCTGCCGCGCCGCCGGCGCGTCGACAGACACCAGCAGCTCGGCGGCGACGCAGGCCACCTCATCCTCCGGGTCGTCGAGCAGCGCGATGGCGACGGTGCCCACCGCCGACGCCCGCTCCGACGGCAGTCGTCGCGCCAGCGACACCAGCGACTGCGCGGCGCTCGCCCGCACACGCGCGTCGGCGTCGCGCGTCGCCCGCACCAGCGGGTCGGTGGCCACCGCCGGATCGAGCCACGCCAGCACCGCCGCCGCCACCGCCCGTGCCCGCGCCGAGCGCGCGCGCTCGATCGCCGCGACCAGCGCCTCGATGTCCGCCGACGTCGGCGGGAGGCCGGCGGCGAAGCGCGACTCGCGCTCGCGCAGCGACGCAACGTCGCGCGCCTCGTGGTCGTCGGTCGTCGCTGTGGTGACGGGAGCTTGGACGGGCGCAGCGGCGGCAGCGGTCGCCGACCCCGTAGGCGCCGCGGCGCCCTCGGCTGCCAGTGACGACGACGACGACGCACCGCCGACCTGCAGGGCGACGAACAACAGCGACGCGACCAGCGGGCACATCGCGGTCAAAGCTGCCTGCGACGCCGCCAGAGCGCAAGCAACGCGAGCCCGACGACGCCGGCAGGCGCGTCCGCGACCGACTGACAACCGGCGGCCGCCCCGTCGTCGTCGTCGCCGCCGTCGTCGCCCTGCCCGCCTTCGCCCTCGCCCTCGCTCGCGTCGGCGACGCAGGCGGCGACCTCGTCGTCGTCGCCCAGGCAGAGGCGCGGACGCGCGCCCTGCCCGTCGGTGCGGGTGTTCACGATCAGGGCGAGCACGGCGTCGGTGGTGCCGTCCTCGATCGTGACGTGCCCACCGGCGACGACGTCGTCGATGGCCACGAGTGTGCCGGCAACGCGATCGCCTCGCACCGGCAGGAGGAAGGCGCGCACGCCGTCGATGGCCGTGCCCTCGCCGACGAGCCGCAGGGCCACCCGCGACCGTTCGTCAGCAGCGGCGACGACCAGCCGCGAGGCCGACGTGAACACGAGGAAGCGGTCCTGCGCCGCGGGCAGCGTCAGCGGCTCGGCGTCGCGCAGCGCGAAGTCGTCGCCGTGAGCGAAGCCCTGCGACGCGTCGGCGCGGCGGCCGGTGAACAAAGTCCAGGCGCAGAACTCGGCGAACGCGTCGGCGTAGCCGGGGCCGCCCTCGGCGCGCAGCACGCCCTCGAGAGTGTCGAACCAGTCGGGATCGGCGACGCCGCCGGCGCCGTCCTCCACCGACTCCCACAGCCGCAGGAGCAGCGCGGGGCCGAAGCGCTCGTCGAGAAACTGGAAGAACACGCCGGCGCCGTAGCTGAACGGGTCGACGGGCCCGGTGGGGTTCGCGTCCAGCGAGCGGGTGGCGTCGTGGAGGTAGCCCGATGAGAAGCCCTCGAGGTCGAAGAGCGACGGGTCAAAGCGCTCGCTGGCCCACACCGCCGTGCCCTCGGACAGCACCGCGCCCTGGTTGGCGTCGTAGGCCGCCTGCACGGCATGAAACAGCTCGTGGCTGGCCACGGTGCGGTTGCCCACGTCGACGGACGGGTAGCCATAGCCAGCGAAGTCGTTCTCCTGGACCGTGTAGCCGCTGCAGCGATCGCCGTCGCAGACCTCGGCGCGGTAGGCGCCGTCGGCGGAGCGGGCGAAGTCGACGAGGTACACGTCGAAGCGGCCGTCGCCGCCGTCGCGGGCGGTGCCATCGTCCGTCAGCGGCGCGCGGAAGCCGAGGGCGACATAGGCGCTCAGGGCGCGCTCGTAGATCTCGCCGAGCCGCACGACGTGAGCCGGGATCGTCGCGGCGTCGCCGTCGCTGCCGGGCACGCGGTGCGTGCCAGCCTCGACATAGTGCACCCGGAAGCGCTCCGTGTCGTACGCCAGCACGTCGTCGCCGACGTCGAACGTGAACAGGTCGCTGCCGGGCTCGTCGGGCCGCGCGCGCGCCGACGACGACGCGCCCACGGCGACGAAGAAGACCAGGAGCGGCAGCATGGAGCGCATGGGGTTCGTCCGCCGCGCGTCAGTCGAGGAAGCCGTAGCGCAGGTGGATGCGCGCCGACCCCGTGCCGGGGTTTCCCTGCTCGTTGCAGCCATCCTGCCCCGACGCGTAGTACTGCGTGACGACGAGCTTCACGTGGCGGCCGTTGGCCAGCGACAGCACGTAGACGTTGCCGGTGGTCTTCACGCAGCCGGGGTACTCCCACCAGTTCTGCAGCACGACGCCCGGTGCACCGAGGCCCGAGCCGTCGGGGACCAGCTCGCACGTCTCGGCGTCCGACATGAACTGCTCGGCGTTGAACGTCAGGCCGTCGGGCACCGCAGCGAGCGCGTCGAAGTCGGTGGCCGGCGCGGTGCGCGCCGCCGTGACGCACGACGGTCCCGACGTGCCGCTGTTCACCCGGATGACGAACCGACGGAACGCGATGTCCCAGTCCATCGACGCGAAGCTCGCGTCGTCGAGCAGCTCGACCTTCAGCAGGCCGTCGTCGGTGAAGCGGCCGTAGACGAAGCCGCCCGGCGCGTCGATGCTGCCCGGGGGCGCGCCGGCGGTGGCGTCGACGTCGACCTCGAACGTGCCGGCGCCGTCGCTCTCGCTGACGATCGCGCCGTCGGCCGCCTCGGTCAGGTTCATGCTCAGCGCCTGGAACGCGTCGTCGACGCACGGCACCTCGGTGGGCTCGGCGCACTTCGGCCCCTCGGCTTCGCCCTCGCCTTCGCCTTCGCCACCGTCCTCCGGCGTGACGACGCAAGCCGGCGCGGCGGCGGCGCACGCGAAGAAGGACAGCGGGACAAGGCACGAGCGGAGCGGACGCAGCATCGAGGTCTCCTGGGCAAACGGCGAAGAGAGGCGCGGGTTCGGGGGGTCAGTCGACGGCGGGCCGCAGCGCCGTAGCCGGCGACAAGAGCAGCGCGAGGTCGCCGGTGACGGCGTCGTCGACGACGACGAGGTCGTAGTCCTTGGCGAACGGCGGCGTCGTCGGCCACGCCACGTCGGCGAGGTCCTCGGCGGGCGTACGCAGCGCGGCGTCGTCGAGCTTCAGGAACAGCGGGCGCGGCGCGGCGAGGTCGAGGGTGGCGGTCGCTTCGACCGTCTCACCGAGGCTGCCGTCGGCGCGGTCGATGGGGCGCCGCGACACGGCGACAGCGGCGGTGTCGTCGTCGCCGCGCGTGATGGTCACCGTCGCCAGCGAGAACGCCGTCGTCACCATCGTGAAGGCCCGGCCGTCGACGCGCTCGAGCGCGCCGAGCGCGCGCCCGTTCTCGGGCAGGTCGCGGGCGAAGCGGGCGAAGTCCCAGTCGGTGGTCGTCGGGTCGGCGGGCGGCGCCTCGGCCAGCATGGCCACCGACGCCGGGTCGGGCAGCACGTCCAGGGCCAGGGCGGCGGTGAGGTCGACGCGGGCGGCGACGACGTCGTCGGCGAGGAACAGCGCCGGCTCGGCGACGGCGAACCCCGCGGCCACCGACAGGCGGCTCTGCTGCACGAGGCGCAGCTGCCAGCCCGGCGGCGCGCAGTCGCGCTGCGCGGGCGAGACGAGGTCGACGCACAACGGCGGCCCGTCCTTGACGTTGCCATCAACGACGAAGCGCTGCGGGGCCGACCACCCGGCGCCGGCGCGGCGGACGTGCTCGAGCGTGAAGCGCCCCGACGCGCCGGTCTCGGGGTCGTAGACGCTGACGATGCGGAAGCCGACGACGTCGCCTTCGCCGGTGCGCAAGAGCCACGCGTGGGGACGCGGCGTCAGCACGTGCCCGTCGACGGTGTACTCGTACCACTTGCCGCCGATGGCCGGCCGGTCCTGCACGAAGGTCGACACGTCGACGATGTCAGGGTCCTCGGGGTTCGGGGCGGGCGGATCGACGCCGACGGGCGGCCGCTCGCAGGCCGCAGCCACGGCGGCAGCGACGACGACGACGGCAGGGAGCGGGCACGTCCGGACCACGGCGGGGACTGTAGCCGGCGGACCGGACCGGTCCAGCGGGACGGACGGCCAAGCGGAGCAGACGAGCCGGACGACGTGTCGCGCGGGACCGTCACACGCGGCTTCGGCTACGGTGCAAACATTCGTTGGCATGCGATCCGTCGCGCCGACGGCACGGAGCCGCCCATGACGCCCATCGACTACACTGACTTGCTCACGCGTCTGGAGTCGGGCCAGTACGACAAGAGCCTCGCCCACAACGCCGCGACGCAGGTCGCGACGTTCGGCGGCGCGAAGGTCGCGCTGGCGACGCGGCGCGGCGACGCAGCCCTTGGCGCGCGCGCCAGCGACGACGGGCCGCCAGCGACGGACAACACGGACAAGACGGACCAGACGAACCAGAGCGGGCAGACCGACTAGATTGGAGGGCGTGAACCTCCTGGTCGCCCTCGCCGTCGTCGCTCCGCTCCTGCCCGAAGCCGGAGCCGCTCGTGTCATCGACGCCAGCCCCGTCGCCGACGCCGGCCCCGTCGTCGACGATGGTGGCTTCGACGGCGCGTGGTCGTTCCTGTTCGTCGACGGTGGCGCGCCGCGCGTGCTGCTGCGCGGCCCCGTGGCGGGCACCGACGCTGCGCCGGCGCCGGGCCGCTACGTCGACCCGGTGACCGGCCGCAGCGCCGCCGTGGGGATCGCCAAGGGCGTGATCGCGCGTGTCCACGACGCCGACCGCGCGCGCGCCGCCGACGTGCTCGCCGACCTCGGCCTGGTCTTCGCGCGCCCGCTGTTCCGCCACGCCGGGCTGTGGCTCGCGCAGAGCCCCGACGAAGACGAAGACGGCGCCGCGCTGGCCGCGCGCCTGGCCGCCGCCGGCGTCGTAGGAGGCCTCCTGCGCGAGGCGTTCCCCGACCTGTGGCTGCGCCACCGCCTCGCCAGCGCCGACGCCCCCTCGATCCCCCCCGACGATCCGCGCTACGCCGGGCAGTGGTTCTATGGCGACCTCGAGCTCGAGGCGGCCTGGGCGCTGTCGCAGGGGGCGCACGACGTCGTCATCGCCGTGGTCGACAACGGCTGCGACGTCGACCACCCCGACCTGGCCGCCAAGCTCGACCCGGGCCACGACGTCGTCGACGACGACGACGACCCGACCTTCGGCGGCGGCCTCGGCAACGAGCACGGCACCGCCTGCGCCGGGCTTGTCGCTGCGCTGACCGACAACGGCGTCGATGTCGCCGGCACCTGCCCGCGATGCCGCGCCAGCTGCACGCGCCTGCTCGGGGGGGGAACGGCCGCCGCCGTGCCGCTGAACGCCGACGTGCGCGCCTTCGCCCACGCCTTCGAGGACGACGTCGACGTCGTGTCGAACTCGTGGGGCTTTGTGGATGCGATCCCGGTGCCGCAGGCGCTGGCCGACGCCATCGTCGACGTGCAGCAGAACGGACGGGGCGGGCGCGGCGCGGTGGTCGCGTTCGCCTCGGGCAACGACAACCGCGAGGTCGGCGACGACGAGCTGCTCGCCGTGCCCGGGGTGCTCGGCGTCGGCGCCGTGAACAACCTCGGCGAGCTGACGCAGTACTCGAACCGCGGGCGCGCGGTGGACGTCGTCGCCCCCACCGGCACCACCACCACCGACATCGCCGGCGCCGACGGCGCGAGCGACGGCGACGTCACCACGTCGTTTGGCGGCACGTCGTCGGCGTGCCCGATCGTCGCCGGGCTGGCCGGGCTGGTGCTCGCCGCCGCGCCCGCGCTGACCGCCGACGAGGTGAACGCGCTGCTCGAAGACACCGCGCGGCAGTCGATCTTCGCCACCCCCGACGACGACGGCCACGATCTCGCCTACGGCTTCGGGCTGGTGCAGCCTGTGGCGGCGCTGCGCGCGGTCCTGCCCGATGAGCCCGGCGAGCCCGGCGACGCGGACGACAACGACGACGACGATGATGCCGCGCCGGGGCCCGGCGGCTGCGCGGCAGCCAGCGGCCTCCCCTGCGGGTCGGCGTGGGCGCTCGCGGGCGCCCTCGCGGCGCTCAGCCGTCGACGGTGGCGAAGACGGTGAGCTCCTGGCGGTTCGACGGCAGCTGCGTCGCCTGCGTGGGCATGCGCAGCATGCGCTCGATGCGCGACCGCCACTGCGGGAGCTCGGCGACGAGCCGGTAGTCGCCCAGCTTCAGCGTGAACAGCGCGCCGCGCAGCGTGCCCCGCACCGCGCCAGCGACGGCGTTGAGCGCCGACAGCGCGCTGCGCGGCGGCAGGTTCACGTCGACGACCAGCAGGCGCACGGGGCTCGGCGCGACGGTGCGCACGAGGCTCGGCTCCACGTGGCGCGCCGACGTCTGCACGTGACGGAAGCGCGGCTCGGCGAGGATGCGCGGGTCCATCGCGTTGCGGTCGATGCCCACCACGTGGGCGCCCCGGTCGAGCAACGCGCGGGTCATTCCCCCCGGCGCGCACCCGATCTCGACGACGGTGTCGCCTTCGACGAGCGGCACGGCGAACACGCGCGCGGCCTCTTCGAACTTCAACCACGCGCGCGACGGCGCGCGCTCGGGCACGACGAGCTGCGCGTCGCCGCACGGATCGCGCGACAGCCCGGGCCGCTGCCGGTGGACGCCGACGAAGGGCCGGCCGCGCACGACGGTGGTGACGACGACGTCGCCGTCGTCGGCGGGCGCGCCGCGGGGCTCGCCCGAAGCGGCCTGCTCATGGTGCACCCGCGCGCGCACGCGCGCCGCGAGCAGCTCGCCGTCGTCGACATCGGCGAGGGACAGGCACAGCCGGCGCGCGAACACCAGCCGCGGCAGGGTGGCCAGCGACAGCGGCTCGCGGGCCTTGGCCGTCACGAAACCCGTGGCCGAGAACGATGGCGACAAGCCGTGCTGCGCGAGCTCGTCGCGGACGACGGCCTCGGCGCCCGGCTGGCAGAGCGCGAAGACGAACGGCGAGCGCAGCGCGTCGGCGTCGACGACCGCCGAGGGCGACGAGGGCGGCGACGTCGCGACGGGCGGCGGCGTCACGCGGTCACACGCCCTTGCGCGGGCGCGGCATGTTGAACTGGTCGAGGCGGTTCAGCAGCGTGCGTCGGGAGATACCGAGCATCTCGGCGGCCTTGGTCTGGTTGCCGCCGCAGGCACGCAGCGCCTCCGTGATCCGCTCGCGCTCCAGGTCGCTCACCGCGCCCTTCAGGCTCTCGACGTCGGCGCGGCGCAGCGGACCGGTGGGCATGCTGAGGTCGTCCTGCGGGGCGCGCAGCGCGGCGGCCCCGGGCATCCGCGGCATCGCCGGTCGCGTGTTGACGCCCGGATCGTCGTCGGCAAAGCCCGCGCTGCCCAGCGGACGGGCGTGGGCCGGTCGGGTCGGGAGCGGCGCGACCGACGGCGCCGGCGGGGAGCCCATCGACGCCGACGGGCGGGTCGGCGCCGGCGACAAGGTCGGCGCGCGCGCGCGCAGCATCCGCTCGGCGGGCAGGTGCTCGGCGGTGATGCGCGGGCCCGAGCACAGCAGCACCGCGCGCTCGATGACGTTGCGCAACTCGCGGATGTTGCCGGGCCACGCGTAGGTCTTCAGCAGCTGGATGGCCTCGCGGGAGAGCGTCGGCACATCGCTGCGGCGGCTGCGCCGACAGCTGTCCGCGATGAAGTTCGCGCACAGGCCCTCGATCTCGCTCGTGCGCTCGCGCAGCGGCGGGATCTCGAGCGTGATGCCGTTGAGGCGGAAGTAGAGATCCTGCCGGAACCGCCCGGCGGCGACCTCGTCCTCGAGGTCCTTGTGGCTGGCGGACAGGAACCGCACGTCGATGGGTCGCGGGTGCAGGCCGCCGACGCGCAGCACCGTGCGCTCCTCGAGCACGCGCAGCAGCTTGGCCTGAATGGCCGGCGAGGTCTCGCCGATCTCGTCGAGGAACACCGTTCCCTTGTCGGCCACCTCGAAGAGCCCGGGCTTGGTCGCCACCGCCCCCGAGAAGCTGCCGCGCTCGTGGCCGAACAGCTCGCTCTCGAGCAGCGTCTCGGTCAGCGCCGCGCAGTTGAGCCCGACGAACGGCTTGCCGGCCCGGGGCGACAGCCGATGCAGCTCGCGCGCCATGACCTCCTTGCCGACGCCAGTCTCGCCGTGGACGACGATGGAGATGTCGCTCGGCGCCACGCGCTCGACGAGCTTCTGCAGACGCTCCATCGGCGAGCGGCCCGCCTGCGCGCCGGACTCGGGCGGCGCCACGATCAGGCTCGGCTCGTCCTCGCGCTCGCTGGACAGTCGCGCGTTGGCGGCGGCCAACAGCGACGAGGCGGTGCGCCCATCGCGAGGGAAGAAGCCGAAGCCGGTGCGACCGGCGACGCCGGCGTCTTTCAGCCGCGTCCACAGCTGCTCCACGGCGTCCTCGACGTCGTTCCACTGCTGGCCGACGAACAGCAGCTCGAGCTCGCGTGGCGCGTACTCGGCGGCGACCACGGTGCGCGGCAGGACCTCTTCGAGGAGGCCGGCGACGACGCCCATGTCGACGTCGCGCCCCCGGGCGTCGCGGGCGTCAAGGTGCAGCCGCGCGAGGATCACCGGCCGCCCCGCCAGGTCGGAGCGCAGCGTCAGCGCGGAGTCCTCGGTGCCGCCGCGGGCCGTGGCGGCTCGTGCAATCTCCTCGTCGATACGGGTCTCGAAGTAGCCGTGGTCGTAGAGCTGTCGTCGCGGCTTCTGCGCCGCGCGACGACGCTGCAAGACGAGGATCACGCTGTCGCGCTCGGTGCCGAGCTCGAAGCTCTCGCCCGGCTGGATCTCAACGGCGACGCCGGGGCGCAGCGCGCGATCGCGCACCCGCGTACCGTTCAGGCTGCCGAGGTCGGTCAGCGTCACCTGCTCGCCGATGGACAGGAGCGCGTGGCGCCGGCTGACGCTGTCCTCGTCGATGCGGATGCCGGCGTCGCCGCTGCGGCCGATGACGTGCTCGCCCTCGTCGAGGACGTAGGACTGCGTGCCGCGCTTGCCGACGATGCGCAGCCGCCACGCCGAGGCCTCCATGCTGCGCAGCTCGTGCAGCCCGACCAGCGTGATCGACGCGTTCGTGGCCATCGACGTGTCGATGGTGGGCTGTACGCCGCCCTCGTCGGAGTCGTCATCGCCACCGGGAGGCTTGCGCCCGGCGTTCACTTCGCACCTTCCTTGGCCGTGGCGGCCACGGGTCCCGGCGCCACGGGGTTTGGTCCGGACTGTCCGCCGACGCGGCGGCGGTCGAGGGTGTCGCGCAGCCGGCGCGTCAGCACCTTGATGATCCCCTGCGCAATCTCGCCTTTCTCGGTGAGGATCTCGTTGAAGTCGTCGCGCTCGATCTTCAGGCAGACGACGTCGGTGACCGCGGTGGCGTTCGCGCTGCGCGGCTCGCTGTCGAGGAGCGCCATCTCGCCAAAGACGGCGCGCTCGCCGAGCTGGGCCAGGTCCTCGGCGGCGTCGAGGCGGTGGATGCGTACCCGGCCTTCGAGGACGAAGTACAGCGTCTGTCCCGGCTCGCCCTCGCGAAAGATCTCGTCGCCGGCGTCGAACAGCACTTCGTCGGTGATGAGGGCGATCTGGCTGATCTCCTCGCCGGGGATCTGCGAGAACAGGTCGATGCTCTTCAGGAAGAGCACCTTCTCGACGGTGGAGATCATTGCCGGCCCCCTGGTGTGCCTATCGTGCGCTGCGCATGCGCGCACCGCAGGCGGACGTACACCGACGACGACAGGCGGAGCGACGGGCAGGACAACGGAGACAGCGGAGACAAGGGCGATGCGTCCGGTTCGGTAGGGCGGCGTTCGGGTTCCGATCGAGCAGGTTC
>Ga0194129_10004666_pt1 | contig 18039 bp, 11 predicted proteins | sample TA2KigCa35mmetaG_FD_150862 | JGI IMG/M metagenome (GOLD analysis project Ga0194129, IMG submission 150862) | Freshwater microbial communities from Lake Tanganyika, Tanzania - TA2015038 Kigoma Deep Cast 35m | ecosystem: Environmental > Aquatic > Freshwater > Lake | place: Tanzania: Lake...
GCCGCGCTCTCGACGACGCCCGCCCGCGCACGGTGCGCGTCGGCGAGACGCGCGCGGTGCAGGTCCCGCCGCGCACCCGCGTTGTCGTGGTCGTGCCGCCGATCGGGCGCGAGCGCCGCGTCGACGTGGAAGGTGACGCCGGCGTCGTCCGGGTCGGCGACATCGACCGGCCCGGGCTGCACCGCGTGTTCGCCGTCGACGGCGCCGGCAATCGCACCGCGCTGGCCGCCGAGCGCTTCACCGCGCTCATCGACCCGCGCGAGAGCGACCCGACGCGCCTGGATGCCGGCCGCACGGGCGACGTGCTGCCGCGCGGCGCCGTGGTGCGCCGGGGCGGCGACGACGCGCCGGGCACGCCGCTGTGGCCGTGGCTGTTGCTCGGTGCCGTGGCGTTGCTGTTGGCCGAGTCGACCCTCCTGCGGCGCAGCGGGGCGGCGTGATCGAGCCCGCCGCCGACGACGTCCACGTCGACGGCGCCGGGTCCAGCGCCCCGGCGCGTGTCCGCAGGGCGCCTCGCCCCGTCGGCTCGGTGCGGGGCGTGGTCCTCGGCGCGGCGCTCCTTGCCGCGGCGTTCGTCTCGTCGCCGCTGCACCTGCCCCTGAACAACCCCAATGAGGGCGTGCGCGTCTTCGCCACCCGTGCGCTCGTCGAGCACGGCACCACCGCCATCGACGCCGTCGTCGCCGACTGGGGCTACATCGACGACAAGGCCACCCGCGACGGGCGGCTGTACTCGTCGAAGGCGCCGCTGGTGACGCTGCTGGCCGCGGGCGCCTACGCCGTCGTGCATCCTCTCTCCGGCGACCTCGATCGCGTCGCGCTGACGCGCCTGTGCCGCGTCGCCGGCAACGTCGTACCGACGGCGCTGCTCGTGGGCGTCGCGTGGTGGGCGCTGCGGCGGCGGCGGCGCGATCCGGTACTCGCTGACCTCGCCGTTGTCGGGCTGGTCACCGGCACCGGTCTGCTGGCGTCGCTCCACGTGTTCTCGGGCCACGCGCTGGTCGCCGCGGCCGGCGCGGCGCTCACCGCCCTCGCCCTGCTCGACGAGGTGCCATCGACGCGCCGGCTCGTGGGCGTGGGGTTGATCGTGTCGGCGGCGGCCTGCGCCGAGTACCCGGCGGCGCTGCTGGCCCCGCTCGCGTGGCCGGTGCTCCGCCGCCACCCGCGACGGTGGCGCGCGCTGCTCGTCCTGATCGGCGCAGCGTTCGTCGCCGCGCTGCCAACGATGGCGGTCCATGCGGCGAGCTTCGGCGCGCCATGGCGCACCGGCTACTCGTTCCTTGAGAACGCGCAGTACCGGCCGCTCGTGGCCGGCACGCTGATGGGGATCGGGGCGCCCGACCTGGGCGTGCTCGGCACGGCGCTGCTTTCGCCCGAGGTGGGGCTCTTCTTCTTCGCGCCGCTCAGCGCGGTGGGCGTGGCGACGCTGCCGCGGCTGCCGCGGGCCGATCGCCTGGTCGTGGTGGTCGTCGTCGCGCTGTTCGTGCTGTTCATCGCCGGCTTCCGCGGCTGGCGGGGTGGCTGGTCGGTAGGGCCGCGCTACCTGAGCGAGCTGTGGGGCGTGCTCGCCGTCGTTGCCGCCGTGGGCCTCGAGGGGTGGCGACCGGCGGTGGCGCGCGCGGCGCTGGTCGCCGTCGTCGTAGCGGGTGTCGTGCACAGCGGCCTCGCCGGCGCGCTGTTTCCCCACCTGCCCGACCTGCTACAGAACCCCGTCGGTGAGCTGGTGCTGCCGCTGGTGGTGCGCGGCGTCGCCCCCGACTCGGTCCCGCTCGCGCTCGGGCTGTCACCCGGCCTCAGCGTCGTCGTGATCGTCGTCGTCGTCGCGCTGCCGCTCGTCGTCGCCGTCGCGTCGCGAGCGCCCGTCTCGCTGCTCGGGCTGCTGGTCGTGCCGCTGCTCGTCGCCGTCGACCTCGCTCTTCCCGGCACCGAGCCCGGGGCGCGCGGTCGCGAGGTACGGCGGGCGCTGGACAACTGGCGCCCCGAGCGCGGCGTGCCCTACCTCGAAGACGGCGCCCACGATCCGCGCGTGCTGTTCGCCGTCGATCGCGGGCGGCTGGCGCGCAACCCGACGTGCCCGCACGAGCCGCCGCGCCCCCGTCGGTCCGACATCGGTGAGGGCGCGCGGGTGCTTGATCGCGCGCGGCTGCCCGACGACGGCCTCGTCGTCGTCGACGACGCGCTGGCCGACGCCATCGCCCCCCGGGGCGGCGGCGCGCTCATGGTCGCTGCCCGCGACGTCGACGTGCACCTGCGCGGGCGCCTGCCGTGCGTGGGCGACATCATCGTCGTCGTCCGCGCCGGCGCACCGTGGCCGGCCTCGCTCCGCGCGCTGCGGGTCGTCGATGACGAGGACCTGGGCGGCGGCTGGCGACGGCGGACCCTCGCCCGCGGCGATGGGGTCGCGCCGTGACCGCCGTGGCTGAGCGGGCGAGCGAGGCCGCGTGGTCGACGGGGCCGGCGCTGTCGCGCCGCGCGGCCATCGTGGCCGGCGTCGTCGTCTTCGTCGTCGCCGCCGTCATCCGCGTGGCCCTGCTGCGCACGGCGCGCTTCGGCGGCGACGAAGCGTTGTTCTTCCAGATCGCGACGGGGATCGTCGACGGCGAGAGCTGGCCGCTGCTCGGCACGCAGATCACCGACGGCGCCGCGCGCCTGCCGGGGCCGACCTTCCTGTACTTGATGGCGATGCCGCTGCTCGTCTGGCGCGCCCCCGAGGCGCAGTTCCTCTTCGTCGAGCTGTTGGGCGCGGTCACCGTCGTCGTGCAGTGGCACGCGCTGCGCCGGCCGTTTGGCGAGCGGGCAGCGTGGGTGACGGGCCTGCTCGTCGCCTGCTCGCCGTGGAGCGCGCTGTACGCCGACCGCACGTGGAACCCCAACGTGCTGCCGTTCTTCGTCGCGGTGGCCCTGCTTGCCGCCGGGCGCGTGCGCGCCGACCCGGCGTCGCGCTGGGCAGTCGCGCTGGGGCCGCTCCTCGCGGTGATGCCGCACCTGCACATGGCGGCGCCGGTGGCGTGGGCCGGCGTGCTCGTCGTCGCCGGCCCGGCGCTCCGGCGCATCCCGCGGCGCCACGTCGTCGTCGGGCTCGGCCTGGTGGCGGCGCTGTACGTGCCGTTGGCGGTGCACGAGCTGCAGACGGGCTTTGCCAACGTGCGCCTGATCGTCGCCGAGACCGTCGGCCGGCAGGGCGGCGAGCGTCACCCGTGGGGCTTCGTCTGGGTGCCGGTCTACGCGCTACGGTTCCTCACCCTCGACGTCACCTACCACGAGCTGTCGGGCTACTGGGGCGGCCCCGACGAGCTGCGCAGCCTGCAGGCGCTGTGGCAGGGAACGGCGGCGCGGCCCTTCCATCCGTTGCGAGCGCTGGCCCTCGGCGCGTCGCTGGTGCTCGCCCTGGCGTCGATCATCGTCGTCGTACGCGGCGCCTGGCGCGCGCGGACCGTGGGCGTGTACGGCGCTGCCTTCGGCGCCGCGCTCGCCGTGAACACGCTCCTGATGGGCGCGGCGGCCAAGCAGGTGTTCGGCCACTACGTGAGCTGCCTGTACCCGTTCGTCGTCCTGGTCTGGGCGGCGCTCTTCGCGCGGCTCGCGTCACGACCGGCGCCGTGGGCGTTCGTCGGCGGCGTCCTGGTCGCTGTGGTCGTCGCCGTTGGCGGCGTTGAGGCGACGTGGTCGGTGAGCCGGCGCGTCGACGCGAAGATCGGGCTCGGTGTCCACCGCTGCGTCGCGCCGGTCCTCGTCAACGCCGCCCGCGCGCAGGGGACGCCCGCGGGGCCGGTGCGCCTCGAGTTTCGCGGGCTGCACAGCAGCACCTTCGACTGGCAGGTGTTCCTGCGGCACGCGCTGTCGTCGCCGCTGCGGCTCGATACCCGCGCCCGGGAGCTGCGTTTTGCGCTGCAGCCCGCGAGCCTTCGTCGCCCGGCTGACGCCCGCGACGACGGCGCCCGGCTGGGGAGGCTGCGGTGAGCGGCGCCGACGGCCGCAGGCACGACGGCGCCGACGAAGCAGCCGACGGGCGCCGCGCGCTGCTGGTCATCGGCGTGCTCGCCATGGCGTCGACGCTGCCGTTTGCGTGGGCGCGCTTTCCGGTGGGGCAGGACCTGCCCGCGCACGTCGAGACGGCTGCGCAGATCCGCGCGCTGTGGAGCGGCGACATCGAGCTGGCCCGCAGCTACGTGCTGCACGGACCGCCGTGGCCCAACGCGCTGCCGACGTTCCTCGTCGCGCTGCTCTTGCCCATCGTCGACGGCCTCGTCGCTGGCAAGGTCGTGACCGCGGTGGGCATCGTCGGCTGGCCGCTGACCCTCGCGCTGCTTTGCCGTCGGCTGGGGCGCTCGCCGTGGGCCGCGCTGCTGGCGCTGCCGACGTGCTTCGACCTGTCGCTGTCGTACGGCTTTCTGCACTTCGTCGTCGGCAAGCCGCTGTTCGCGCTCGCCCTGGTCGCCGCCGTCGACGTCGCCCGTCGTCCCGATCGCCGCCGGGGCGCGACACTGGCGCTGGCGCTGACGGCGCTGTTCTGCACGCACCTGATGCTCTTCGTGGTCGGCAGCGGGCTGGTCGTCGCCATGCTGGCGATCTTGTCGAGGGGCGCCCGCGGCCGGGTCGTGTCGGCCGTAGCCGTCGTCGCTGGCGCCGCACCCGCCGTCGGCTGGTGGCTGCTGGCGCGCCCAGCGGCCACGCCCGGGGGGGCGACGATGTTTGCGCCGCTGCCCGCGGCGCTAGGCGCGCTCTGGTCGAACCTCGGTGATCGCCACGACGACGTCATGGACGTCGTGCCGTGGCTCGTGTGCCTGCTCGCCGCCGTGGTGGCCGCCGTCGTGTCCGACCGCGCGTGCGCGGCGCCGCGCCGCGAGAACGCGGCGCTCGTCGTCGTGTTCATCGGCGTCGCGGGCTTCGCGCTCTTCGGCCCGGTGCGCACGCCCCACGTCGCCATCGTCGCTGAGCGCTTCACGGCGCCGGCGGTGGCGCTGGGCGCGCTGCTCGTGCCTGTCGCCGGCGCGCGGGCCCGCGCCGTGGCGGTGGTCGCCGCGGTCGTCGCCACCTGTGTCCTCGTCGTCGACGTCGGCGGCCGCTGGCGCGCGTTCTCAGCGACGGACATGGGCAACTTCGACGCGCTCCTCGACCGCATCCCGCCGGGCGCGCGGGTCGCCACGCACTACGTCACGCCATTTTCGCCCCACGGACGCCACAACGCAGCGTGGCACTGGCCCAAGCTCGTCGCCCTGCGCGGCGGCAGCACCGACGACAGCTTCGCCTGGCGCTCGACCTGCGTCGTCGGCCTGCAGGACGGCGTGCGGCCGCCGCTGCAGCCGCGCCTCGTCGACGGCGAGCTGGCTGCGTGGGACTTCCTGCTCGTGCGCGGGCGCGCAGCGTCGACGGACCGCGCGCTGGCCGCGCTGGCGCTGACCCCGGTGTTTGCGACCGGCACGTGGCGGCTGTTTCGCGTCGACGACGCGCGAGTCGACGACGCCCGAGTCGACGACGTCCGAGTCGACGACGCACGCGCCGCCGGCGAGCTCGCGCCGCCCTCGACCGGCAGCGCGTCGCCGGTCGCAGGCGAGCGCCCTGTCGCGCGGTGAACGACGACCGCGCGTTCGACGAGCGGCGGTGCGAGGAGGCGCGGAGCGCTCGGCCCCCCGGAAGTCGCCCCACGCACCCGACGAAGGCCAGTGTCAGTCCGCCTGTCCGTCAACAGGCGCACGGAGCGACGACCGCTCGGACTCATGGATGCCGCCTTCGAAGGCCCTGATTTTTCATCGCAACTCAAGCCAGCACCGGACCGCGCGACGTGCGCGCGGGTGGGTCCGTGTGGTTTGACTCCCGGGAGCCGCGCGCTAACGCACAGAACGCTTGGGAGGTTGTTCATGCACGGGCTGGCTCATCGCGTGACTCGGTTCTTCGCCCTCGTGGCCGCGACGTGGATGGTCGCAGCCGCCGCGGGCTGCGGCGACGAGTGCGACGCCGCCGGGATCGACTTCGACGAGCCGACGGAGGCCGAGGCGCCGATCGTCGCCGCCGACTCGCTCTACAGCATCACCATCAGCGACCGCGCCACCTACGCCGTCCGGGGCGGTGTGCCGGTCATGCTGCTGCGCGGGTCATCGACGCGGGACCTCGCCGCGGTCTCGATGCTCCTCGCCGGCAAGCCGGTGGGCAGCACGGTCCTGTCGACGCCGCGATCGTTCGAGCTGGTCGTGCCGCGCGGCCCGAACACCGACGCGATCTTCAGCGGCGAGCCCTTGATCGCGGTGCTCAAGCCGAGCGTCGCTGCCGACGCGGTGCGCTCGGTGAAGATAAACATCCAGCTGCGGCCGGTCCGCCCCGTTGGCAGCACGAGCATCGTGCCGCAGTCGCCGCTGCTGCCGGTCTACGTCGGTGGCCCCGAGCCACTGCGGTTCCGTGACCGCGTCGTGCTGGGCACCGGCGTCAGCCTGACGCGCGCGCGCATCAACGGCTTTGACACCCAGACCCTTCGCCTCTCGACCGGCATCCACTGGCAGGGCAGCGCCGCCGACGTCGCCGTCGCCGTCGCCAACGCCGGCACGCCGGTCAGGCTCGACGGGCGCAACAGCACCGGCACCGTCCGGTCGAAGAGCTTCGGCCTCGACACCCGCGTCGCATCGCTGGTGATCACCACGCTGCCGCCGGCGACGGCGTGGCCGGCGTCGACCTGCAGCGCGACGGTGGCGGCCTGCCTCTCTGTCGATGGCGACTGGGGCGCCTGCGGCACGTATCGGCAGGCGATGGCCTGCCTTGCGCCGGCGTCGCCGCCGCCGCCCACCGATGGCAGCGGGGGACCCACGACGACCGAGCCGCCGCTCGCCGGCACGCAGCGCACCACGGCGCTCGGCACGAACCTCGAGGTCGTCGAGGACTACGCCGTCGCCTACCCGTTCGCCGACTTCTTCAAGCAGTCGCGCCCGTGGTTCACCGCCCACCCGGAGCGCTTCGACACCGGCCAGAACGACCAGCTCGCCCTCGACGCCAACGGCTGGGTGACCTCGCTGCCGGCATGCACCGCCGACTCGTCGCGGTTCTGCTGGGCGCGCACGGTCTTCAACGCCGCCGAGAACCCCTGGCCCACCGGCCACTACACCGTGACGTGGGAGGGCGACGGCTCGCTCAGCTACGGCGGCGGCGCACGCAAGATCGCCGAGGCCTCGTCGACCGGCCGCGACGTCGTCGAGATCACCGGCAACGCGCTGTGGTTCCTGACCCTCGAGGCCACAAGCTCCGCCAACCCGCTGCGCAACCTGCGCGTGCTAGCGCCCGGGATCGACCCCGCCGCCGCGCCGCTGTTCCACCCCGACTTCGTGCGGCAGCTCGCGTCGTACCGCACCATCCGCTTCATGGACTGGATGCGCACCAACGGCAGCGGCTTCGGCGGCGAGCCCAATACCCAGCAGGAATTCTCGCAGCGTCCGCTGCTTTCTCAGGCACAGTGGACGCGGGAAAACGGCGTCCCGCTCGAGGCGATGGTCGAGCTCGCCAATGTCTCGGGCACCGAGCCGTGGTTCACGCTCCCCCACCGGGCGTCGGACGCCTACGTCGACCAGTTCGCCGCGATGGTGCTCGCGCGGCTCACCGCCGGCCGCCGCGTCTACGTCGAATACAGCAATGAAGTCTGGAACGGTGCGTTTCCACAGGGGTACGAGATCGAGCAGAGAGGCAGCCAACTCTATGGCACGCGCGGCGACGCCTTCATCCGACGGCTGAACGCCCACGGGCAGCGAAGCGCCGAGGTGTGTCGGGCGTTCAAGGCGCGCTTCGGCACGCAGGCCGGGCGCGTGACGTGCGTGCTGGGGGCGCAAGCGGCAAACGCCTTCACCGCCACCGAGGCGGCCGACTGCCCGCTGGCACTTGCAGTGGGCGCGCGGACCACGCCGTGCTCCGCCGAGCTCGACGCGGTCGCCATCGCCCCCTACTTCGGCAACTACCTCGACCTGCCGGCGAACGCCGACGAGGTGCAGGGCTGGACGCCGACGCAGCTGTTCGCCGAGCTGATGACGGGCAGCCAGTTGCGCCAGACCTACCCCGACGTCGCTACGCCCTGCACCGAAAAATGGCCGCCGCAGGAGACCGGCACGTGCGCGACGTCGGCCCTCGCCGAGGTCGTGCCGTGGATCCGCGCGCACGGCGAAGAGGCCCGCGCCCGTCGCCTCCGTCTGCTCGCCTATGAGGGCGGCCAGCACCTGGTCGGCGTGTTTGGCGTCGAGAACAACGACGCGATCACGAACCTGTTCGTCGCCGCCAACCGCGACCCGCGCATGGCCGGGGTCTACTCGGCGTACCTGCAGTCGTGGCGCGACGCGGGCGGCGAGCTCTTCGTCCACTTTACGCTGTCGTTCTCGTCAGGAAAGTTCGGCAGCTGGGGCGCGCTCGAGGCGCTGACGCCGACGACGCTGCCGCCGAAGGCGCAGGCGCTGTTGTCGTGGTCGGCGGCGAACCCCTGCTGGTGGACGGGCTGCATCGAGTGACGGGCTGACGACACGCCCGCGCCTCGGCGACATCGTCCCCCGGCAAGGTCAGGAGGCGGGCGTGATCGTCGGCGTCGACTTCGGTGCGTCGCGGTGGGTGCGCGAGCAACGGCGCAAGATCGTCGCGCTCGCCGCGCACCGCACGAGCGAGCGCAGCTACCGTATCGACGGAACCGGGCTCAACGCGCGTCTGCTCGGCGACGGCGCGCCGGGCTACGGTGCGGCCGAGCTCGCCGACCGCTTGCTGGCGCAGCCGGCGCGGGTCGTCGGCTGCGACTTTCCGTTCGGGATCCCCGAGGCCTTGCTCGTCGACGAGCACTTCGCCGCGTCGGCGGGTTACCGCGATGGCGCGTTCGGGCAGTGGCGCTCGTTCCACCGGTTTGTCGCCACAGCCCTGCCACTGGTCGACCCCCTCGACTTCAGCCCCTTTTCGGCGTGGCGCGAGCCGTCGCGGCGGGACCGGCTGTGGGCCAGGCGCGTCACCGACGTCGTGGCCGGCGCCCAACCGCCGTTGAAGGACCGCTTCCAGGCCACGTTCCAGATGACGCTGCTCGGCAACGCGGTGCTCGCGCGCTTGTCGGCCTCGGGTCGCTACCGGGTGTCGCCCTTCGCCGACGACGATGCAGCCGATGCCGGCGCCGGTGAGCTCATCGAGGTGTATCCCGGCGCGACCCTGCGCAGGCTCGGGCTCGCTCGCTACAAGGACCGGCCCGCCGAGGCCCTGCAGCGGGCCCGGAACGCCTGCGCGGCGGCGGGGATCATCCTCGACGTCGACGAGCGCATCCTCGCGGTGTGCCGCACGTACGACTCGGGGGGAGCTGCGCCCGACCACGACGCCGCCGACGCCTTCGTCGCCCTGTGCACCGCGATCCTCTACGCCCACGGCGCCTGTCGCCCCGCGCTGCCTGCGAGCGAGGAAGCCCGCGCCGCGCGCGAGGGCATCATCTGGCTGCCGGCGGCTGCGCCGCGCTGACGTCGACGTTGTCGTGATGACCGTCGGTGCCTACGCCGGCGGTCGCGGTCACGCGCCGAGGGAGCCGCCGCGCCGCGGTGCCGCCGCCGCACCACGCGCACCGCGCGTGGCGTGGCGGCGATCGCAGCTCTCGGCGCGGAATGCGCGCTCCGTCAGGGCCTGCGTCCCGAACAGCGCCGGGCCGGCGCCCAGCCCACCGGTGCGAGGGTGACGTCGACAATGTCGATGGCGTCCAGGGCGAGCAGCTGTGCGGCGAGCTCGCCGCCGCCGCACAGCCACACGCGGCGAGCGCCGCTCGCGCGCAGCGCGTCGACCAGCGGCGGTCGCTCGCCGGTCACCCGCCGCAGCGGCGCGTCGATCGAGCCGAGGGATGCGACGAGGGTGTCGTCGTGCGTGACGGCCCACGTCGGCCTTCGCCGTGCGGCCGGCCGTGACCGGCCTGTACGAGCCAGCGCAGCGTGCCGGCGCCGACGACGATGGCGTCGACAGCGGCGTAGAGGCGCGGAAAGACCTCGGCGACCGCGCCGCCGTCGCCGAGGGTCTGCAGGAAATCAAGACTGTGACCGCTCGAGGCGAGCCGCCCATCCACTGCGATCGCGGTGAAGCGGACGAGTTCCGTCGCCGCATCGTCTGCCGGCGGTCAGCCCGCCGCCAGGGCGGTGACGAGCGCGCGCGCCTCGTCGTCGGCGGGGGCGAGGGCCAGCGCGTGCGCGGCGAGCTCGCGCGCCAGCCCCCGGTCCGAGTCGGCGAGCAGGGTCGCCAGCGCCTTGTAGGGCTCGGGGTGGTCGGGGTCGTGCTCGCCGGCCTGCACCAGCATCGCGCGCGCTTCGTCGACGGCGCCGCGGTCGGCGGCGAGTTGGGCGGCGAGCAGGAGCACGTCGATACGATCGCGCGGCGCGGCGGCGAGGGCGGCAGCGGCCTCGACGGCGCGGCCCGCCCGGCGCAGCGCCCGCGCGTGGGCGACGGCGACGTCGCCGCGCTCGTCGGAGCGGGCGTGGCGGGCGGCTAGCGCGTAGCTTTCGAGAGCGGTGGCTACGTCGCCGGCGTCGAGACCCACATGCCCGAGCAGCAACCAGGGCGCGGCGGTGTCGGGGGCCAGCCGGGCCGCGCGAGCGGCGAGCTCGGCGGCGCGCGCGCGCTCCCCACAGGCGGCGAGCGCGTGGCCAAGGTGCACGAGCACGTCGACATCGTCGGGGGCCAGCCGCAGGGCCTCGCCCCACAGCGGCAACGCCTGCGCGAGGCCGCCGCGCTGGGCGGCAGCCAGCGCGGCGTCGTGCAGCTCGCGGGCGCGGCGCGGGTCGGTCATGGCGCGGTGACGGCGTCGAGGCGGCCGCGGTGGCGGATGGCGTCGGGCGGGATGGGCTGGTCCGAGATGTAGAGCAGCACGCCGTCGAGGACGCGGCGGTAGAGGCGATCGGGGTCGAGCTTCGTCAGGTCCACCTCGATGACCTCGGTGGCGGCGTTCATCTGCTCGGCGAAGTTCAGCGCGCGCTGCAGCGTGCTCGGGGGCCGCGGGAACATGTAGACAGCGTCGCGGCACCATGACGTCAGGTTCTTGTAGTGGCCGACGGTGGGGCGCAGCCCCTCGGCAAGGATGGGCTCGACGGCGGCGGGCAGCGTCAGGTGCACGGCGGTGCCCGTGCGGGCGATGTCGTCGGCGCTCATCGGCACCCCGCCGATGACGCCCAGCGCACGCCCGGCGCGGGCCAGCAGCGAACGCCCCGATGAGTTCAGGGCCTCGCGCTCCGCAGGCCCGGCGGCCGCGGCCGACGACGACGCGGGCCTTGCGGTCATCGCCTGCGTCCGCACGCTCAGGCCCGAGCCACCGACGGGAAGCGGCGCGGGCGATGGCCCGGGCTGCGGCGTCGTCCGCGCCCTCGTCGCAATGTCGCGAAAGTACGCCGCGTCGGCCCACGCCGGCGCGGGGCTCGCAGGCTCGCGGGCTGTCATCGACGACGACGGCCGCGTCGTCGACGGAGTGCGTGCGACGCTCCGGTCCAGCGTGTCGACAGGAGACCTCCGGGCGCCCTCGGTGCCGTCGACGCTGCCGTCCAGACCGGGGCGCGGCACCGGCGCGCCGACGGCCACCGTCGACGACGTGGCATGGCGTCCTTCCCTCGCAGGAGCGGGACCCGACTGCGGTGGGCGGCCTGCGATCCTCACGGGTCGAGGGTAGCAGGCGCCGTCGCCTTCGCCATGGCCTCGCGCGACGCCGGCCCGACACCGGTGTGACGACGGCCCTCCCCCGGACGACGCCCGTCCGCGCCGCGCGGTCTTCGTCGGTGTCACGGCGCCAGCCAGACGCACCCCGTCGCCGCCTGCGGCTGGGCGGCCAGCCGCACCGTCACCGTCGCCGCGGGCGGCAGATCGCGCACCGCGCTGGAGCGCTCGAAGCGGTCGTCGACGGCCAGCTCGATGACGACGCGGCCGGCCTCGACGGTGGCGCGCACGGCGCCCTTCTTCGCGAAGCGACTGGCGTCGTCGATGCCCACGCCCACGAGGCGCGCCGGCGGCTGCAGGCCGGCGAAGCGCACGACGCGCTCGACGTCGGGCGACGTCGAGAACGGCACGCAGCGCCGCTCTATGTTGAAGACCCGGACCGGCGCGGTGGCCAGACCGTTGTCCACAGCGGCGCGCTCGAGCCACGCCGCCTTCTGCGGCAGCGCCATCAGGATGGCGCGCTGGCGGGCGGCGAAGCGGAGCGCGCGGGCCCGCTCGCGCGCGGCCACGGCGGGGTGCACGGCGGCGAGGTTGGTCTGCTCGCCGGGATCGGCGCGCAGGTCGAAGAGCTCGTCGGTGCCCGAGGCTGCGTCGTACACGAGCTTCCACCGCGGACCGCGGACGCCGAGGCGCGTCGTCGGCACGGCGGTGTGCAGCGGGGTGATGCGCGGCTGATACCCCGCGCCGACCAGCGACTGGCCCTGCGTGGGGCCCGCCGCCGGGGCGACGCCGAGCAGGTCAAGGATCGTCGGTGCGACGTCGGCGTGGCTCGATGGGCGCGCCGACGAGGCCCCCGGGGACAACGCCGTCGCGGTGAGCACGAGGGGCGCGCGCAGGTTCTCTTCATACAGGAAGCTGCCGTGCAGCCGGTTGCGCGGGTGCTCGTCGAACGCCTCGCCGTGGTCGCCGACGAAGACGAACAACGTGTCGTCGAAGAGGCCGCGGGCGCGGTAGCCGTCGACGAGGCGGGCGTAGACGTCGTCGGCGAAGCGCAGCGCGTTCTTGTAGCGGTCGACGACGCTGCGGGTGCCGAACGGCCGGGGCGCGTCGGGGGGCAGGAAGTACTCGTAGTGGGGGATGAGCGGGACGACGACGAGCAGGCTCGGCCGCGCCGGGTCGCCGCGACCGTCGAGCCACTGCAGCGCCTCGTCGACGACAGCGCGATCGTCGATGCCCCAGCCGTTGGTCCATGCCGTGGCGCGGCGTGGGTTGTTCTCGCCGTCCATCAGCACCGAGAAGCCGCGGTCGCCGAAGAACGCGAGCTTGTCGGTGAAGGCGAAGTAGCCGCCGTGAAACAGCGCGGCGTCGTAGCCGCGGGCGGTGAGCGTCTCGGGCAGCGAGGCGCAGGCGACGCCGGGGATGGCGTGGGTCTCGAGCGTGTCGTCGGGCAGCGGGTGCAGCCCGCACAGCAGCGCGAAGAGTGCCTTGATCGAGATTGGGCTCGGCGCGACGTGGTCGGTGAACGTCAGCGAGCGCTCGCGCTGCAGCGCCGTCAGGCGCGGCATCGTCGTGTCGTCGACGAAGCGGGCGGCCAGCGACTCGGCGACGAAGAGCACGACGTGGCGCGGCCGGTGGGCGGCGTCGACGACGGCCTCGCCCAGGGCGTCGTCGGCGCGCTGGTCGGGCCCCGGCTCGAGCAGGCGCGCGACGTCGACGTCGTCGACGCCGTCGACGCCGTGGGGAGCGCCGTCGACGCCCGACACAGGGGCCGACGGGGTGGCTCCGTTGGCGCTCGCCAGCGGCGGCCACGGCCACAACGCCAGCACCGGGCTGTCGTCGAGGCCCGCCTGCCGGCGCGCGGCCCCGCCGTCGACGGCGCGCTCGACGCTGCGGCCGACGAGCGCGAGCACGCCAAGGGCAACCAGCGCGACGGCGACCCGTCGCGGACGCGGTGGTCGTCGCCACAACCCGACGGCAGCGGCGACGATGACGACGACGGCAACGACGCCGGCCACGAGCGGACCGCGGGCGACGAGCGACGGGTCGGCGGCATGCCCCCAGGCCCGCTGCGACAGCGTCAGCGGCCCACCGAACGTCAGCGCAAAGACGACGTCGACGGCGCCGACGAGACCGGCGACGAGGCCGAGCGCCGCCACGAAGCGGGGCGCGAGCCGTGCGACGACGAGCAGCAGGGCCGCGAGGGCGGCGTCGGCGCCGAAGCCCGACAACGCGCGCAGGCCGGTCGCGCCTGACGGCGCGCCGGCCTGCACAAGCCCGACGAAGGTGGCGACTTTGAAGAGCGCCGCGCCGACGAGGGCGAGCGCGGCACCGACGGCAGCGCGCGACAGGCGGGGGGCGTCGTCCCCCCGACGAGACGGCTCAGCGGGCGCGGAAAATGACACGGCCCTTGGAGAGGTCGTACGGCGACAGCGCGACCTTGACCTTGTCGCCGAGCACGATGCGGATCGTGAACTTGCGCATTTTGCCGGAGGTGTAGGCGATTACCTCGTGGCCATTCTCGAGCTGCACGCGGAACATGCCGCCCTGCAGCACTTCCTTGACGGTTCCATCGATTTCAATCTGATCTTCGCGAGACATCCAGCATCCGGGAGAGGGGAAATTGTCGTGCGGTCGGCGACCCGCCGGCGGACCCTAGCCTCTGGCGGCGGGCCGTCAACACGACGACACCGACGCCGGGGCCATGGGCCCCTGCGACGACGACGCCGGCGGGCCTCGGCGTCGACGAACACCGGCCGCTACGTGTCGAGGGCGCGCGCGCGCTCGACAGTGTGCACGCCTTTCACCGCCTCGAGCGCTTTGACGACCTTGCGCAGCTGCTCGAGGCTCGTGATCCCGCACTTGAACGTGTTCACCGCCTGACCGTCAGCGACGACCTTGCAGTTGGCCTCGCTGATGCTGATCGAGTTCTTCGAAAACACGCCCGACAGGTCGGCCAGCATGCCCTCGCGGTCGTCGGTGACCACGCGCAGATGGATGGGCCGCGCGAAGGTCGACGACTGGTCCCACGACACGGCGATGCGCCGTTCGGGATCGAGCTCGAGGATCTTGGGGCAGCCGTTGCGGTGCACGATCAGCCCGCGCCCCCGCGAGACGAAGCCGACGATGGGGTCGCCCTTCACCGGGCTGCAGCACCGCGCGTAGTGCACGAGCATGTCCTCGATGCCCTCGATGCGCACGCCGGTGGGGCTGCGCCGGGCCACGCGATCGATGAGCTCGCCGAGCCGCGACCTCTTCTGCTCCTGGTGCGGCTTGTCGCGCAGCTCCTGCGGCAGGACCTTCTCGACGACGACCTGCGGCGACAGCTTGCCGTAGCCGACGGCGACGAGCACGTCGTCGACCTCTTTGTACTTCTCGGTGGTGAAGACCTTTAGAATGTCTTCGTTCTTGATGTACTTCTGCGCGCTCTCGCCGAAGCGTTTGAACTCACGCTCGAGCAGCTCGCGCCCGATGGCGCTGGCGCGCTCGCGCTCGAGGGTGCGGATGACGGCGCGGATCTTCGTGCGCGCCCGCGACGTCTGCACGAACTCGAGCCAGTCCTTGTTCGGCCGCTGCTGCTTGTTGGTGATGATCTCGCACGTGTCGCCGTTTCTCAGCTCGTAGCGGAGCGGCACGATCCGGCCGTTCACCTTGGCGCCGGCGCAGTGCATGCCGACGTCGGAGTGCACGGCGAAGGCGAAGTCGACGGGGCAGGCGCCGCGCGGCAGCTCGAGCACGTCGCCGTTGGGCGTGAAGACGTAGACCTCGTCGGAGAACAGCTCGAACTTCACCGAGTCGAGGAACTCGCTGGGGTCCTTCAGGTCGCGCTGCCAGTCCATCAGCTGGCGCAGCCAGCGGAAGCCGGCCTCACCGTCCTGCGGCTGCTTCGTGCCGTCGCTGCCGCGCTCCTTGTACTTCCAATGCGCGGCGATGCCCTCTTCGGCGACGAGGTGCATCTCGGGCGTGCGGATCTGGATCTCGATGCGCTCGGCCTTCGGGCCCACCACCGTCGTGTGCAGCGACTTGTAGCCGTTTGGTTTTGGCAGCGAGATGTAATCCTTGAAGCGTCCGGGAACCGGGCGATAAAGACCATGCAAATGCCCCAGCGTCTCGAAGCAGGCGCCGACGTTGTCGACGACGACGCGGAAGGCGATCAAGTCGGTGATCTCTTCGAGCGGCACGGCTTTCTTGGCCATCTTCTTGTGGATCGACCAGAGGTGCTTTGGTCGCCCCGAGACCTCGAAGTTCTTCATGCCGGACTTCTTCAGGGCGCCGCCGATCTCGGCGACGACGTCTTCGATGAACCGCTTGCGCTCCTTCTCGGTCTTGCCGAGCGCCTCGGCGAGCTCGGCGAATTCGCGTGGGTGCAGGTACTTGAAGCTCAGGTCTTCGAGCTCGATCTTGACCCACGACAGGCCAAGGCGGTTCGCCAGCGGCGCGTAGATGTCCATCGTCTCGCGGGCGATGGCCTCCTGCTTCTCGGGCTTCATGTGCTCGAGCGTCCGCATGTTGTGCAGCCGGTCGGCGAGCTTCACGAGCAGCACGCGGATGTCGCGGCTCATCGCCACCAGCATCTTGCGGAAGTTCTCGGCGAGCTTCTCTTCGGCGGTGGTGAACTTGACCTGACCGAGCTTGGTGACGCCGTCGACGATGTCGGCGATGTCCTTTCCAAACAGCTCCTGCACCTCCTCGAGCGTGGCCAGCGTGTCCTCGACAGTGTCGTGCAAGAGCCCGGCGCAGACGCTCGCGTCGTCGAGCTTCAGCTGCGCGAGAATGTTCGCCACGGCGAGCGGATGGATCAGGTAGGGCTCCCCCGTCTTGCGCACCTGCCCGGCGTGGACCTTGGCGCAATAGACGTAGGCCTTCTTGATGAGATCGACGTCGGCCTTCTGGTGATACGCAGTCACCGCGTCGAGGATGTCGTTCAGGCGTAGCGCGGACTGCATGGCGTGCTGGTTCGACTCCGTCGTGCCGTCGCTGGACGCAGCGTCGGCACGCTTCGTCAATGTAGCCGCCAGCACTGCGCGGTGCGTAATTCGCGACGCACCCGGAGATCCACCCGATCGAGCCCCATGTAGGCCCCTGTGGTTACGCTCGTCGCAGGTGAGTCAGCCCATCGAAGCGCCGATGACCAGACGGCACGGCGGAGTTAGGTTTCGACCCATGCATGGTACCGGCGATCCCCTCGGGCGCTTTACCACCGAGACCCCCGCGGGGGCCCACGAGCAGGCCCACGCGGTGGCCGCCGCGCTGGCCCCGGCGCGGCGCGTCCTCGTCTGTGGCAACACCGGCGCCGACGGCGACGTCGCCGGCTCGAGCCTGGCGCTGGCGCTGGCGCTGCGGCGGCTTGGCAAGGAGGTCGTCGTCTACAACGACGAGCCCTACCCGGCCGCCTTCGCCTGGCTGCCCGGCGGCGAGGACGTCGTGGGCGCCGTCGCCGCCGACGATCGCTTCGACGCCACCGTGGTCGTCGACGCCGCCAGGGTCGAGCGGCTCGGGCGCACGTTCCCCGACGCCGCGCGGCGCGGCACGTTCTGCTGGGTCGACCACCACCGACACGACGCGCCGCCGGGCGACGTCAACTACGTCGACCTGACCGCCTGCGCCGTCGGCGAGCAGGTGGCGTTGATCCTCGACGAGCTCGCTGTGCTCGCCGGCGCGCGCTTGATCGACGCCGACGTCGCCCGCTGCCTGTACGCCAGCGTCGTCGCCGACACCGGCGGCTTCCGCTACGGCGGTACGTCGGCGCGCGCGTTTCGGCTGGCGGCGCGGCTTGTCGAGGCCGGCGTCGACCCGTGGGAGATGACCGAGCGCATCTACGAGAGCCAGGACGAGGCGCGGGTGCGCCTGCTCGGCCGCGCTCTCGACGGACTGTGGCGCTCTCCGTGCGGCCGCGTGGGTCTGGTCGCCGTGCGCGTCGCCGACCTGCACGAGCTCGGCGCCGCCGAGGAGCACGTGCAGGGCCTCGTCAACCACGTGCGCGGCATCAAGGGCGTCGAGGTCGCCGTGTTGCTGCACGAGCTCGGCCCCGATCAGGTCCGCGTCGTCTTCCGCTCGCGCGGCAACGTCGCCATCGAGCCCATCGCGCGCGCACTCGGCGGCAGCGGCAAGAAGAACGCTGGCAGCGCCGTGCTGACCTGCTCCGTCGACATCGCCCGCGCGATGGCCACCCGCGCCACGCTGGAGCTGCTGCCCCCGGTCGACTGCACGCCGACGATGCCGGGGGCCCACGCCGAATAGACGGGCTGCCGTACGGAGCGCGGCGGCGTCGCGCTGGTCAGCGGGGCTTTGCGACGAGCTCGTCGAGGGACGCCCGCGCGGGGCGGAAGCGGTTGACCGGGGCGTCGGTGGCGTAGCCGAGGGCGACGCCGCACACGAGGGCCCAGTCGTCGCCGACCTCGAAGCGCGCGCGCACCAGATCGGGGAAGCTCGCGAGCA
>Ga0194129_10004667_pt1 | contig 18034 bp, 10 predicted proteins | sample TA2KigCa35mmetaG_FD_150862 | JGI IMG/M metagenome (GOLD analysis project Ga0194129, IMG submission 150862) | Freshwater microbial communities from Lake Tanganyika, Tanzania - TA2015038 Kigoma Deep Cast 35m | ecosystem: Environmental > Aquatic > Freshwater > Lake | place: Tanzania: Lake...
CAAGCCACCAGGTACCATCGCCCCTAGACGCACGCTAGGTGGTGCTGACAGGGTACGGATTTTCGAGCCACCCCTAAGTTCGGTCTGGGTGACGGGTTGAGGTTGATACGACTGACGCTGGTTGTCCATCCCTGGCGGAGGGAAGGACCGGCTTGTCTAAACCCCTCCCGGATCCGATCCCCCTGAAGATCCAGTTTCCTAGCAGCCAAATCCCCAAAATCGGATTTTGGCCGGGACAGGAGAGAAACTGGACCAACGTTGCGCCCCAACGAGTAACAAATGTAGTTTCTTAGGAGCAACGGGTGTATGCACCCGGGAGCGGGGACGCTCCCGCTACTTGGGCACGACGGACCTTCCATTGTCATGAGGCCAGCTCCCTTGTACTGAATGCGCAGCCTTCGGGCGATCACATTCCATCGATCGGGCTTGTCCTCTCGCCCGGACCCGGCCTCAACTTCACCACCCCGTCCCGCACCGTCGGAGCCTCCGTCGGTAACAGGATAGCTGATACCGAACCCCGGACCCCGACCATGACACCCAAGATGAATTCCCTGGCCCGCCTGGTGATCGGGCTCGGCCTGTTTCTGTTCGCCATCGCCACCGGTCAGGCCGCCGATGCCGGCGGCACTGGAACCATCGAAGGCCGGATCCTGAACAGCCGCAGCGGCGAATATCTGGAAAAGGCCCGCATCACCGTCGAAGGCACCGCGCTCGAGGCGTTCTCCGACACCACCGGCCAGTTCCGTCTCGGCGCCGTGCCGGCGGGCACCGTGAGACTGCGGGTGTTCTTCACTGGCCTCGAACCGCTCACGGAGATCGTAACCGTCGCCGCCGGTTCCACCTTGCAGCGAGACCTGACGCTGGGCGCCGGACGCGAGCCCGGTGTGGTCAAGCTCTCCGAGTTCGTGGTCGGCGCGTCGCGGGAAATGGACGGCACCGCCATCGCGATCAACGAGCAGCGTTTCGCAGCCAACATCTCGAACGTGGTTTCGTCCGACGAATTCGGCAGCATCGTCGAGGGCAACATCGGCGAGTTCATGAAGTTCATGCCGTCGATCACGGTCGAATCGAGCGGCGGCAATGCCCGCTTCATCTCGATCAACGGCGTGCCGGCGGACAATGTGCCGGTGACGATCGACGGCTTCAGCCTGGCGACCACCGGCAATGCCGGCACCGGCCGCGCCGTCGACATCGACATGATGTCGATCAACAACGCCTCCCGCATCGAGGTGTCGTATTCGCCCACGCCCGAATCACAGGGCGGCGCGCTCGCCGGTTCCGTGAATCTCGTGCCGCGCAGTTCGTTCGAGCGGACGCGCCCCTCGCTCCGCGGCAGCGTGTACCTCATGATGCGCGACAACGCGCGCGACTTTCACCAGGTGCCCGGACCGCGCGAGGGCCGGGCCACGCGCAACGTCCACCCCGGGTTCGATTTCGTCTACATCAATCCCGTCAGCAAACGGTTCGGCTTCACGCTGTCATCCGGCTACTCCACGCAGTACTCCGCCCAGGACACGATGCAGAACAACTGGCGGGGCGTGAACCAGGCGACCAACGGCGCGGCCTTCCCCCACACCACCCCGGACCGGCCCTACCTCACCGGTTACCTCGTGCGCGACGAGCCCAAGGTCACGACCCGCCGCTCGCTCGGTACGACCGTTGATTTCCGGCTCTCGCCGCACGACCGGCTCTCGCTTTCGATCCAGTACTCGTCGTTCGCGGTGCGGTTCATGAACAACGCCGTCACGTTCACGATCAATCGCGTGCTGCCGGGCGACTTCACGCCCACCTCCACCCGCGGCGCCCCCGGCATGGGCGAACTGCAGTTGTCGAACAGCCCCCGCCACCGCTTCAACGAGACCTACATGCCCTCGCTCGTCTGGCGACACGCGGGGCCGATCTACAAGGCTGAGGCGGGCGTGGGCATGTCGCGGGCCTTCGACAAGAACAACCTCAAGACTCACGAAGGTTTCAACAGCATCACCGCGCGCCGCACTGGCGTGACCGTCGGATTCGACGACATCTTCTACCTCCGTCCCCGCCGGATCACGGTTTCCGATGGCACGACGGCCCAGCCGGTGGACCCGTATCGCGCCGAAAACTACGTCATCACCGCCTCCGGCCAGAGCCCGCGAACCGTGTCCGACCTGCAGCGCAGCGTCTACGGCAACATCCGCCGCGATTTCAGCGGGCGCCTGCCCCTGAGCCTCAAGGGTGGCGTCGACGTGCGCCAGTCGACCCGGGATTTCCGCAGCATCACCACCAACTACAACTTCGTGGGCCGTGACGGCCGCGCGAGCACGACGCCCGTCGGCAACGACGACGGCGCCGGGCCGTTTCTCGATCCCCTCTTCTCGCGCCGTGTGGGCCCCTTCGGTTTCCCGCAGATCGACGCCGTCAGCAACAAGCTGCTCTGGGCGCACTACCTCGCGAACCCGGGACAGTTCACCACGAACGAGAACACGACGTACCGTTCCGGCATCACCAACTCCAAGTTCGCCGAGGAGACGATCTACGCGTCATATCTCCGCGGCGACCTGAGCCTGATGGATCGCCGGCTGAAGATCGTCGGCGGCATTCGCGCCGAGCAGACCAACATCGACGCGCAGGGGCCGCTGACCGACCCGACGCGCAACTTCCGGCGCGACGCCAATGGCCGGGTGATCCTCGGCGCCAACGGCCAGCCGCTGCCGATCGCGACCGACGCCCTGGGGATTTCGCGGCTCACGTTTCTGGACCGCGGCGCCCGCGTGGAGAAGGAGTACCTCCGCTGGTTTCCGAACCTCAATCTGAGCTTCAACCTGCGCGAGGACATCATCGCGCGGGCCGCCTACTACCAGTCGGTCGGCCGGCCGGACTTCAACCAGTACGCCGGCGGCCTCACGCTGCCCGACCTCGAGATCGGGCCGACCCCGACCAACCGGCTGCAGGTGAACAATGCCGCGATCAAGGCGTGGGCCGCCGAAACGGTGAATGTCCGGCTGGAATACTACCTGCCCGGCGTGGGGCAGATCTCCGTCGGTGCCTTTCGCCGCGACTTCGAGAACTTCTTCGGCGGCACCGAATTCATTGCCACGCCCGCCTTTCTTGCGCTCTACGGCCTGGATCCCGCGCTCTACGGCGAATACCGCGTGGCCACCCAGCATAATGTCCAGGGCATCGTGCGCATGACGGGGGTCGACATGAACTACAAGCAGGCCCTGACGTTCCTGCCGCACTGGGCGCGTGGGGTGCAGGTGTTTGCCAACGTCAGCGCACAGCGGGCCACGGGCCCCACGCTGGGCGCCTTCACCGGCTCGAACTACGTGCCGCGCAGCGGGAGCTGGGGCGTGAGCCTGACGCGCGAGAAATTCAATCTGCGGGCCAACTGGAACTATCGCGGCCGCCAGCGCCGGGGCGAGGTGGCCGCGGGCTCCAGCATCGAACCGGGCACCTACAATTGGGGCACGAAGCGGCTCAACGTCGATGTCCAGGGCGAATACGCCATCACCCGTCATCTGGCCGTCTTCGCCAACCTGAGGAACCTGCTCAACGCCTATGACGACTTCGAGATCTACGGCCCGAGCACGCCGGAGCACGCCCAGTTCCGCAGCCGCCGGGACTACGGCGCGCTCTGGATGTTCGGCGTGAAGGGTCAGTACTGAACCTGCGGAGTCCCTTGTATCCATTCGGTGGTTACCCTGGAACTCCGGAGCGCCCGGACTTCGGCGGCGGCGACCGCCGGCGGCGACCGCGCGGACTGGCCCGGTTCGCCCTGCTCCTCGCGTTCGCAGGTGCGGCGCCTGCGGCCGAGAGCGGCCGCACCCCGCCGCCCGGCGCGACCTCCGACCGCTTCACCGCGGTCCGCACGTTCTGCGACCTGCTCGTCGAGCGCCAGCAAGCTTCGCGGCGAATCAATCTCCATCCCTGGCTCCGGTCAGGCCCCCCGAGCCGGGCCTTCCCTCCGCCAGGGATGGACAACCAGCGTCAGTCGTATCAACCTCAACCCGTCACCCAGACCGAACTTAGGGGTGGCTCGAAAATCCGTACCCCGTCAGGCTGGGTCGCGTGAATCGACTCGGCCGGCACGGAGTCAGCTCTCACCGGCACCCGCCTCGCGGGGCATCACAGGCGGAGAAAGAGGTTGCGCGCGTTGAGCCAGCGGACCGCCGCCCATGAGGCCAAACAACCGAAGGCGGTCAGGGTGAGCGCATACCACAGGGGTGAGTCCTTCGGGCCGATGCGGGAAAGAAAGCCCATCAGGACCATGTGGATCAAGTAGGCGGCGAGAGCGTTCTTGCCCAAATCGGTGAAGAGCGCGAGGCGGTGGTTGCGACGGTCGCAGGCGGCGACGAATCCGGCATAGACGGCGAGAGACAATCCGGCGGAGAAGAGCAGATAGGACACGCTGCCGGCGCGCTGGCTCATGGTCCACAGGTCCGGCGCGTGCCACGGAGGAAAGAACGGTGGCGCAGCCAGTGAGCCTCCTTGGGTGAGGCAGGCGAGGCCATAGCCGACGAGCATCGCCGCCGCGCCGCCGGCAAGGAGCAATCGGATGCCGTCGGTTGCGGCACTGCGCACCACATCGAGGGCAAGCGACCCGGCGATGACCGGGAGCGTCCAGGTGAGGAAGCCCAGCGGCCCGCCATCGATTACTCTCCAGCGATGCAGCGTTTCATACCAACCCGCGTGGGAGAGCCAGAGGTGGATCGCCCCGGAGCCGAGGGCAAAGGCGATCCGCAGGCGGGCGCTGCGGGTGATCACCGGCAGCACCCACAACGTGGCGGCGCCGATGTGGGTGAGCGCCTGGAAAACGTTGGTGAGAAAAACATCCCGCAGGAGATCCGTCGTGGCGGCGCCCGTAAGATCGGCCCAAGTCGCGTAGCGCCGGCCCGGATGATACCAGATGGCGCCGAGCAGCATGAGTCCCAGGCCGCGCCGGGCTCCCCGGGCGAGGGCCGGCGCGGTGCCGTGGTTCGACTCTTCCCGGAGCATTACGAGACGCAGGGCCATTCCGACCGCGAAAAAGAACTGCGGCATCACGGTATCGGCGAAGCTGCACCAGGTGTTGTGGTGGCGCAGGATCGCCGGGGTGGCGCGGTAGTTGTCGAGAAAGTTGACCAGAAACATCGCGGCGACCGTGTATCCGCGGAACTGATCGAGCGAGGAGAGGCGGGGGGACGCCTCCGGGAGGAGCGGACTCGATTGGCTCATGCAGGGTCTCGGCTACCAGCAGTCGAGAACCGGACCCTGCCCAAGGCAAGCTCGGCGCCGGTGGACGCGGCGGCAACCGGAAGCGGCATTGCCAAGCGCCCCGGGGCGCCGTGCGCGTTGAAGGCTCAAAACTCCCAGCGCAGGCTGGCGTAGAAGGAGCGCGCGAAACGCGGACCGTAGACGTAGTCGCTGTCGCGATTGGCACCGAACTCCAGATCGCGTTGGCGATCGTCGAAGAGGTTCCGGATGCCCACCGAGAGATCGATATGTCGGCGGCCGAGCCAGAAGTGGTGTTTGAAGCCGAGGTCGACTACCCAGAAATCGGGCGTGCGGTTGAGCGTGCCGGTGGTGTTGTTGAGCGCCTGCATGCGGCCGGTGTATTTTAGTCCGGCGAAGGCCTCGAAGTTTTCGTTTGGCGCCCAAGCGGCCTGCGCGACGGCACTCCAGTCGGGTGTCTTCAGATAGCGACGTGTCGCGATCACGGTCGTGCCGCCACTCGCCGTATCGTCGAAGATGATTTCGGGCGCATCGAAACGAGAGCGGAAATAGGCCGCGCCCGCCGTGAGCTTCAGCGCGGAAACAGGGCGAAACGAGAGATTGGTCTCGATGCCGTCAATGCGTGAGCCGGCGGCATTTCCGCGTGTCTGGAAGAGCGAGCCGTCGGCCGCGGTCTCTATCTCGCCGAGGACGAACGTGTCGCGGATGTCGGTCACGGAGGCGGTCGCGTCGAAAGTCCAGCGCGGCGCGACCGTGCTTGAGCGCCAGTCGAAGCCGGCGCTCGCGGTGCGGGCGCGTTCTTCGGTGAGGCCGGCGGCGTTGCGGATGCGCACTTGCTCTGCCCCGAGGGTATCGACGTGAAGATCCTCGCTGAACACTTCCGGCGCGCGGAAGCCGGTGGAGATGCCGGCGCGGAACTTGAGACGGTCCGAGGCGGAAAAAGCCGCGGCGATGCGGGGCGAGAGGATCGCGTCGTCGAGCGTGGAGCTCTTGTCGAGCCGGGCGCCGAGCACGAGGTCGACGGTGGGCGAGAGTTTCCATTCATCCTGCACGAATCCGCCGGTGTTGCGGTAGGTGTCGTCGGTGGTGACTCTCAGCCGTGCGCCGGTGAAGTCGCGGTTCTCGTCGCGAACCGATTCGCTCTTGTGCTGCACGCCAAAAGCGAGGGCGTGTGCGCCGCTGGAGGCTGGGAAGACCTACAAGCCGTGGCACGTGTACGCGCTCCTCGACCATGGCGGCGATTTCAGGGCCGCTGGCCGGGCCTTGGCCGCGCAGGGATATGGTGAACAGCGAACGCGGACCGTAAGCACAGACCGCAACGTGGGCGACGGGATCCCGCCGAGCTCTGCGACCACTACGACTGAGCCCATGCCGCTCTGGCCGCCATCGAGGTTTCTCGCGCATACGGAAGATCCCGGCGCATATCTGCTCGGCGACGGCTACCTTGAGCGAGGTGAATGGACCTCGCTGGTGGGGATGGGAGGGCTGGGGAAGACCCGGTTGGCTCTTTGGCTCACTGTATGCCTCATCACGCGGCGCGAATGGCTCGGTCTCAAGGTGGGGGTGAAGCCGCCCCGTGTTCTCTTCCTCTCGAGCGAGAACGGGATCCGCCGATGGAAGCGCGACCTGGAGAAGATGTTTGCCAGCATTAGCGAGGGGGAGCGCACTGCCGTGGAGGAGAAACTGCTCATCCTCGCGCTGACACCTGATGCCGAATGCGACCTCAGACCAAGCGAACGTGGCGGCGCGGCGCGGATGATCGCAACCTTGGAAGCCGAGGAGCCAGATCTCGTGATTTTCGACCCTCTGGCGGACATGATCGATGGCGACGAATCGAAGACGGCGGATATGGTCGGCACGTTGCGTTCGCTGCGTGAAGTGCACCGGCTCGGGTGTCCAGAGGCTGCCCTGCTAATCGTCCACCACGCTCGCAGCGGAGCCGATAACGTGGCGATTGCCGGCGATCGCTTCAACGCGGGCGCGTTTGGCCGCGGCTCAAAAGCCTTCTACTCACGCGTGCGGTGTGAATTGCAGCTCGCACCGGGCGACAACAAGGACGGGCGATTGCTGGTGCTGGCGTGCGGAAAGGCGAACAACACGGAAGCGTTCGCGCCGCGTGGTGTAGTCTTCGACCCAGAAACCGCGACCTACTCGCTGGACCCGTCCTTCGACTACGAGGCGTGGCGAAATAACGTGCATGGCAAGCGCACCGAGTCGGTGGTTAGCATCGCCGACGTGGTGGAAACCGTGAGCGAATTGGCGCCGCAAATCGGGTCCGAAACCACGCGAAGAGCGGTGCTGGAGAACTTGAGCGGGACCGGCGCCGCTAAAAGGACGCTGGAGGCTCGCATAAAAAAGGCGGTAGAGCTCGGACACCTGCGCGAAGGTAAGAAGCGGGGAAGCATAAGGTTAGGGCACAAACCGCTGACCAAATGACGCTCGCTCGCGCAAAGTTCGCGCAATGTTTGGCGCATGCGCGAAACCCGCATGAAGCGTAATTCGCGCACGCGCAGAGACCCTTAATGGGTCTGCGCATGCGCGAATTCAAGCTCGGTCGTCAACGGGGCGTGAGATGGTACCATTTGCCCACATCTCCGCATCAAAAGGGGAAAGGGAGTTTTAACTCACCGACTGCCACCGAAGAAACACCTCCCAAGGCCACGTTTGCTGCCCCTTCCAGCCGCTCAACCTCCCGGTTCTATTCCGCGCAGGGGCAGACTAGCAAAATGGCCTTAAAACGCACGCGGCGGCGCCTTTTCGGGCATTATTCCCAGTCGACCCACGCGTTTAACGGTGAATCATTCCTAGGCTACGGGTCGACGAGTCGCCAAGTGCCACTGAGGCTTTTGTGTCGCAAGAAGCGGGTAACGCGATTTTCGTTCTCTGGCCACCCCTCCCGGATCCGATCCCCTTGAAAATCCAGTTTCCTTTCAGTAATACGTTCCGCATCACGCAGAAAGGCGACGTCACCTCGGTCTGGCTCAACGGCAGGCTGGTGGTCGACGCCGCCCGCATGCAAAACTACTGGGACCCCAAGGCCGCCCTGCCCGCCAAAGGCCCGATCCAGCTCCAGACGCACGGGGGAGAAATTCGCTGGCGCAACATCTGGGTGAAGTCGCTCTGACATGCGAATCGCCCCCGTCGCCACGTTACTGCTTTTCTCCGTAGGCTGCGCTGCGGACGAGGGTCTGCGTCGCGGGCTGACGTTCCATGCGCCGTTCGACGGCAAATTCGACGCGACGCTCTCCGCCGACGACCCTGCCAGCCGTGTGCGGGCGGGCGGTAAGCTGGCACCGGTCACACCGGGCCCCGATCTGCAGTTCGCTGAAGGGGGCCGCTTCGGCGGCTGCCTGGTCTTTCCCAAAAAGGGTTCGACGCGTCCCGAATTCACCGCGACGAAGTCGCTCGCCTACGGGACGACCTCCTGGTCGACCACGGTTTCGGTCTGGCTGAAACTCAATCCCGATAATGACCTGGAACCAGGCTACTGCGACCCGGTCCAGATTGTCGGCGACGACGTGAAGAAGGGCTTCATCTTCTTGGAGTGGTCCAAGGACCACGCGCCCCGCCATTTTCGCTTCGCCGTCCGCCCCCTCTTCCACATCTGGAATCCGGACGCAGTGGGCTGGGAGCAGATTCCCGACGAACGCCGCCCGATGGTGAAGATGGAGAAGGCGCCCTTTGCCTCTGACCGCTGGACGCACGTGGTCTTCGTGCTCGACCGCATCAACGACCACGCGGCCCCGCCCAAGGCCCGTCTGCATGTCGACGGCCGCCCGGTCGGCGTCATCCGGGGCCATGATCTGACGTTCGGCTGGGATCCGGCCACGGTCCGCCTAGTGCTGGGCGCCGCCTACGTCGGCGCGCTCGACGACTTCGCCGCTTGGGACCGCGCCCTTTCCGACGAGGAAATCGCCCGCCTGCACGCGCTCCCAGGGGGCGTCGACTCTCTACGCCGATGAAGACCGCCCGCATCCTGTACACCCTTCTCTCCCTCACCGCTGGCCTCCTCGCCGGCCCGATCAAGGTGGCCACGTTCGACGTGGACGCCACGCCGCCGCTGGGCTCCCCCATGGCCTATGACGTGGTCAAGCGTCTCGATGAGATGACGCTCCGCTGCCGTGGCGTGGTCATTCTAGGATCGGACGCCCCGATTGTGCTCTGCGCGGTCGACTGGATCGGTATCGCCAACGAAGGCCATGATGCGTTTCGCAAGGCGCTCGCGGAGGCCGCCGGCACGACGCCGGAGCGGGTCGCGGTCCACGCGCTTCACCAGCATGACGCCCCGGGCTGCGACTTCACCGCGGAGCGTCTGGTCAAGGAGCTCGGCGTGCAGGGCTACTCGCGCTTCGAGGGCACGTTCCACCGGGTGGTCATCGGCCGCGCGGCCGAGGCCGTGAAGGCGGCCCTGCCGGTCGCCCGCGAGGCCACGCAATGGGGCTGGGGCAAGGCCAAGGTGAAGGAGGTGGCCAGCCAGCGGCGCATCCTCGGTCCCGACGGCAAGGTGAAATACACGCGGACGTCCTCGACGAAGTCGGCCGAAGTGCGCGCATTCCCCGAAGGCACGGTCGACCCCGACGTCACGGCGCTGAGTTTCTGGAACAACGACGGGGCCATCGCGGTGCTGACCCACTACGCTTGTCACCCGCAGAGCTACTACCGGCTGGGCATCCCCCACCCCGACTTCCCGGGCATCGCTCGCTTCATCCGCGCCCAGTCCCTGCCCTTCACGCTGCAGCTACACTTCAATGGGGCCGGCGGCAACGTGACCGCGGGCAAGTACAACGACGGCTCGCACGCCACCCGCATGGACCTGGCCCGGCGCCTAGCGGACGGGATGAAGGAGGCCTATGACTCGACGGTGAAGAAGCCCCTCGACTCCGCCGACATCGGATGGACGCGCGACCTCGTCCGCCTCCCCCTGGCCGGACACCTGGACAAGGAATCGCTCATCGCCAAGCTCAGGGGCGCTCCGCCCCGCGGATACTCTTCCCGTGCGGATCAGCTCGCGTGGGTGACGCGCCACGAGGAAGGCCATCGGATCGACCTCACCTGCCTCCGCGTAGGCACGGCCCGCGTGCTCGGCATGCCCGGCGAGCTCTTCGTGGAATACCAGCTCGCCGCCAAGGCGATGCGCCCCGACCTGCAGGTGACGATGGCCGCCTACGGCGACTATGGCCCGGCCTACATCGGCATGGGCTGCTCCTACGCGGAGGGCGGCTATGAGACCGGCCAGCAGTCCTCCAATGTCTCCCCCGAGGTGGAGAAGGTGCTGATGGACGGCCTGCGCCGGCTGCTCGAAGTCCGCTGACTCAGCGGAAGGACTGCTCGACCAGCAGACCCGCCGCATCGAAGGTGCGGATGACCTGGTTGTGCCGGGTTTCGAAGATGTCCTCGTTGAGGAAGCGCGTCTTGGGGACTACAGGGGTCCGACTCCGTTTTTAACCTGCACCCTCCCCTTAAACCTCTCCCGGATCCGATCCCCCTGAAAATCCAGTTTCCTTTCAGTAAGCACACGAAATCCCCGTCGTTTTCGTGTGCTTCGTGTGTTTCGTGGGCCACTGGATTGGAGAACTCAGAGCCGGCCGGTGAGGCCGAGCACCATCTTGGTGGGGAAGATCCGGTAGCTGGCGGTGCGGCCCTTGTAGAGCGCGTACCGGTTGTCGAGCGGCACGGCGAAGATGTTCTCCAGGTCGAAGAACACGGTCACGCGCCGCGAGAACGCGTAGCGCGACTTCCAGCTCCAACTCGTCTTCGCGACCTGGTACTGCACCAGCGCCGGAATGGTGGAGTTGGTGTTGAGGTAGCGGCCGCGGTACACGGCCTGGAGCCGCAGGTCCCAGCCGAAACCCCGGTAATTGAGGCCGATGTTGCCCGACTTGTTCAGGAACCCCGCCAGGCTGTTGCTCGTGAGCACGGTCGTGCCGCCGTAGTCACCCTCGGTCTTCAGCGACGTGTAGTTCGCGTTCACGCCGAAGCCCTTCGCCCAGCCGCGGAGAAAGCTCAGCTGCTGCTGGTAGTTGAACTCGATGCCTTCGATCTTCGCAAAGCCGCCGTTCGCCTGCGTGGTGAGCGCGTAACCGACATACTCGCCGTCGAAGCCGTTGTCCTGGCCTGAGCCGATCACCTGGCTGCTGTCGGTGAAGATGTAGTCCGAGATCTTCTTCCGAAACGCGCCCGCCGAGATCATGCCCTGCGGCCGGAAATAGTACTCCGCCGTAACGTCGTAGTTGTGCGCGTACTGCGGATTCAGGTCCGGATTGCTGCGCGTCACGCGGCGGGTGTCGTCGTTGACCGTGTCGAGCGGGATGATCGACCCGAACGGCGGCCGTCCCACTCCGGTCGACCAGCTCGCCCGCGTGACGAAACCCGGCAGCGGCTCGTACTTCAGGTGCACACCCGGCAGCACGACGTTGTAGCTGCCGCGGTTGGTCTTGCGCGTGCCGTACTGGGCAAATGCCCGGCGGCGAGTCTCGTCGTCCGTCACCGGTCCCACCCACGCGGCCCGGCGCGCCCGCTCCTCCGGTGAGAGGTACGTCAGCGGGCCTTGCCCCTTCAATCGCGTATCCTCAAAACGGACACCGGCGAGCACGGAGAGCTGGCGGAGCCGCACGTTGCCCATCGCGTACACCGCCCCGATGCGCTCCGTGATCATGCGCAGCGCCTGCGCATCGGCCTGCGCGCCGAAGGCGACGTCCTCGCGCCACATGCCGGGATTCGCGTTCTGGTGCGCCGCGATCTTGTACGTGTCGGGCCAGGGCGGAGCGCCCTCGCCGCGGCTGACGAAGTACCGGTCTTCGTCCGTCGTCGGGCCGCGAGAGAGGCCAAACTGCCGGAGATCGCGCGCGTCGTCGGCGTTGCCCACGATGCCGTCCGCCCCCGCCCAGTTGTAGCGGCGGTTCGTGTTCCAGATCTTGCGCGACTGTTCCTTGTAGAGGAATCCGCTCTTCACGTACATCGGCAGCGCCAGGTTGAGTTCCTTCCGCAGGTCGAACTTGCCGCCCAGGATCTTGTCGTAGCCGCGCCGGTCGTTCTGGGTCAGGATCAGGTTTCCGTAGTTGCCGATATCATACATGTTCGGCCCGGCGGTCTGCCGGATCGTCGGGAAGGGATCACCGGTCGAGTTGTCCGCCCACCAGCCGACGTTGTTCAGCCGCATCGTCACCGTGCCGGTAGCGGGCCCGCTGACCTTCTCGTTGTCGTGCGAGACGTCGTAGTACGTGGCCGAGTTCGAGTAGCTGAGGCTGTAGTCGATGTTAAGCCCGTCGAAGCGGTGCCGCACCGACGGCGCGAAGAGATAGGTGCGGCCGGCCTTGTCGTTGCCGGTGACGGAGAGATTGCTGAACGACAGCGTCGGATGCGGAAACACCCGCGTGATGCCGTCCGCGTAGTTGGGATGGATGTACCCGCCGCCGATCCGCTCGCCGTTCGCGCTCACCACCGCGAGCACCTGCGGCGTGGCCGCGGTCGGGACGCCGACCGTCGTGAGCGCCATCGTCGGCGAGAGGTTGTTTTCGTGGAAGAAATTGTAGGAGGTGTTGAACGTGATCACCGTCCGCTCGCTCAGCTTGTAGTCGATCTTGGCGCCCGTCGCGATGCGCCCGCGCGAGCCGCCGTAGGTCAGCAGGCGCGAGGTCGAATAGTTGAAGACCGGGCCGGGCTCGTTCTTCCGCTCGTAGCTCTGGTTGATCAGCGACGTGTGGCCGGGCTGGCTGTGCACGAGGCCCGTGAGCGTGATGCCGATGTTGCGATTGGCGCCGATGACATCCGAGTAACTGAAGTTCATCGAAGGACCAAAACCCGTAACGGGCTGACGCCATTTGCCGGTCCATTCACCCACCGGCCGGTTCTCCGCGCCGGGAAACAGCGACGCCACGCCGATCGTGTAGGTGAAGATTCGGGCCGCGGCGCGGTCAAACGCGCTCTTCGTGACCAGGTTGATGCTGCCGCCGATCGACGCGCCGTCCATGTCGGGCGTCGGCGCCTTCGTCACCTCGATCGACTCCACGTTGTTCAACGACGCCTGCTCGAACTCGAACTGCCGGCCCGTACCTGCCGACTGCGAACTCGCGACCTGCTGGCCGTCCATCGTGACGGAGTTCAGGTCGCCGCGGACGCCGCGGATGCTGACGCTGCGCACGTCGGGGCCGTTGTAGTTGGCCGTGATGCCGGCCATGTGCTGCAGCATGTCGCCGATGTTGCCATCGGCCACGTTCCCGAACGTGTCCGACGACACGATCGCCTTCACGTTCGGCGCCTGGCGCTGCAGCGTCTCCGCCTTCGCCGTGCCCTCGCGTTCACCGGCCACCGTGAACTTCTCCAGTTGGTAGATCGCGGACGTCAGTTCGACGTCGCGCACGACGCGCTGGCCCGCCCCGACGGACACCGTCACCTGCTGCGCATCCAACCCGGTGAACGAATACGACAGCGCCGCGGACCCCGCAGCCACGCCCGTGAACTGGTAGGCCCCGTCGCGATCCGTGACCACGGTGCGGCCGGTCCCGACCAGCTCGACCACGGCGCCCTCCAGGTAGGACTTCGTCGCGGCGTTGCCCACGCGGCCAGCAATGGTGCCCGTCGATTGGGCCGAACCTGACATGGCGTCCGCCGCAGGGACGGGAGTCGGGGCAAAGCCCGACAGCGCGATGCCAACCACAAAGAAAAGCGCGCAAGTAGACCCAAGCGGAATTTGTTTCATGGAAAAAACGGGAGGGGTGGCACCGGGCGGAGAGGCGGACCGCGAGCGTGACGTGACGTGGAGCCGGCGCCGCCAGCAAGGGGGATACGGCGGCAACTGCGGCGTGAATCAAGGTACCGCGTTGCGTGTTTGCAACATCGGACTCTTGTTGCTGCGGCGAAATCGGCGTTTCCTTTGACTGAAAGGAAACTGGATTTTCAAGGGGATCGGATCCGGGAGGGGTTTATCCGAGTTCGCCGCACAGGGCGAGCGCCATCAACGGATAGGCGGTGCCACTGTAGTTGATGAAATGCTGCTTGTCGGTGTTGAGGGAACGCGTCCACCACCGTCCCGATTCCCGCTGATTTTCCTTCAGCCACGCGATTCCACGCCGAATCCGCGGATCGGTCATCGGCACTCCGGCTTCGCGCAGCACGACAATCGCCAGCCCGGTCTGGTGACCATCGCTCGCCGGCGAGGCGAAGTCCGGTTCCGTGCGAAGTCTTTCGGCCCGCAAGCCATTGCCCCAAGCCTCGGGCTCGGCAAATGTCCGGATCGACCAGCCTCCATCGGTCCGCTGGTGACGCGACAGCATCGCGATCAATTCGTCCTTCTTTTCGGCGGTAATCAGATCCGGCATGCGCGCGGCAGCCCACAGCAGGAGCGTACGGGCGTAATCGTGCGGCAGCGGCGTGTTGCGCAGGTAGGCCTTCAACCGATTGATGCTCGCCCGCTGCGATTCATTCGCCTGTGCGACCCAGTCGGGAGCCGCGGCAAGCGCCATCGCCGCCTGTGTTGCCAGATGGTAGGCATCCGATTCAAATGGCGGCCAGCAGGGCGGATTCGCCCATCCTCCTTCGGGAAGCTGAATCTCGAGCATCAAGGCAAGGGCCTCCCCGGTCTCCGGCGAAAGCCGCTTTGTGACATGAACGTCCCATTCCGCCAGGCCGGCCGCAATATAGACAACTTGCCCAGGCTGGGTGGACTTTTGCAACAGATCGCGCGCTGTCGTCTCCTTCTTGCGGAGCTGCGCAACGTAGAGGTCGCGAATCTCATCCAGCGGGCGCCCCATCTGCGCCGTCAGCGAAGGCCGCGTCACCAGATAGGTTCCCGTGGTGTGACAGGCCACACAGCTCCGATCACGACTCCAAGCGAGAGCCCCATCCCGCAAATAGGCCTCGGCAAGTTCCGGCGCCACAGTGGGGCGCGTCGCCTCGTCCGCGCTGGACGCAGGTATCAGAATTTCACCGTGCTTGTACTGCGGTTTGACCTCCTCCTTGGCCGGCTTCGGCTCCTCGGCCGCTTTCTTGTCGCTCGAGTAATCCTGTGCGGCCTCGGCCGCACCTGCGGTCTGCACCAAGGCCAACGCTCCCACCATCAGGATTCCAGTGAGTCGGAGTATCATGCCCCGACACGGAATACCAATCGCACCGCTCCAGCAAGCACGGACGGCGGACGATACTGTCGACCGCGTCATTATTGGAGGGGCGGTCTCCGCACCGGCCTGGGCAGGGCGGTACGGAGACCGCCCCTCCACGAACGCCCTATTCTCGCCTGCTCTTTCCCCGCAGCGCCGCCGTCGCCATGCGCGCGACCTCTGCGCGGTTGACTTTTACTCCTCCTAAGAAACAGCATTTGTAAGATGTTCCGGCTCAACATGCGGGCAGTTTCTTCCGGTCCCGGCCAAAATCCGATTCTGGGGCGGCGGCTGATAGGAAACTCCTCCATGACACCGGCAAGGTCGTCGACCGTTTCGAGTGTGCCAAACACTGAGTAGCCGCGCCAGAGCACCCGTGTCAGGCGCGGCATGATCTCCGTTACCCGGTTGAGTCCTTGCGTCACCGACCGGTGGTGCCGGGCACGAGGCAGTCGAGGTCGAACCGCACAATGCAGAGGTTTTTCCCGACGTTCAGCTGCGCGACACCCCACGTCGCCCCGCGGCCGTAGCCCGTGTCGGAGAACGCGTCGGGGTCGAAGGGGCCGCAACCCGTGTGGATGAGCGGCACCTCGGCGGCGCGCGTGAAATCGACGCCATTCGGGGACCATTGCACCGTGTAGCGCTCGGGGCCGGCGTGGTCGACCAGCGCCGCGACGCCGCCGCGATGCGGCCAGACGCAAACGGTGTGGCCGCTGGGGAAAATCGGTCCCGGGCCTGATTTGACAAATGGACCCGTGGGGGAATCGGCGAGGGCAAGGCCCCACTTGGTTTGCGCGCCGGTCTCGCGCGCGGTCCGGCCCTTGTAATACATCCACCAGCGTCCTTCGCGGCGTATGAGATGGGCGTCGTCGATCACCAGTGAGTCCCACGCTCCTTCCGGACTTGGACTCAGGACCGGGTTGCCTGCGAACTTCCGCCACGGGCCCGTGGGATGGTCGGAAACCGCGACCCCGATGTGCCGCCGCGTGGTCGCGTTGTCCCAGGGGCGATCGCCGTTGGTGCCGGTGTAGTAGATGTAGTATTTCCCGCCGTGGACGGCGACGTAGGGGGTGATCGCACCGAAGCTGTCCCACTCGCCCATGCCTCCCTTGCCGACCGCCTCGCCGGTGACGTCCCAACGGAAGCCGTCGCGGGAACTGGCGTGGTAGACGGTGGAGGCGTACGGATGGACGCCGGCCGGGCGCTGCGTGAACCACACGTGGTAAAGGTCGCCGACCTTGATGACGTTGCTCGGGTCCTGCCGGTCGATGGCTGGATCATGCCCGATGCCCTGCAATTCGGTGATCCGGTAATTCGGGTTTTTCAGTTCGGCTGGCACCGCGGCCTGAGAGGCCGCGATTTCCGCGCGGAATTCGGCCAGGCGCGCGGTGGCCGCCGCGACCGCCGCGGGTCGCTCGGAAGACAGGTCGACCGTCTCGGCGGGGTCGGCCGCAACGTCGAAGAGCAGCGGGGGCGCGTGGAGCGAGGAGGTGGCGCGATGCTCGGGAGCGCTGCGGAAATGCGCCTTGAGGTGGTCGCGGCGCACTGCCCAGAACTCGCCCGACTCGTGCTGGTAGAACCATTCGCGGCGAGGGCTGCGGCCGCGCCCGAACCAGACGGGACCGAGGTCAAGGGAGTCGGTGGCCGCACCCGGCGCGGGCCGCACACCCGCTAGGCCCGCAAGGGTGGCGTGGAGATCGATTCCAGTGCCGAACTCGGCGGTGACGCCCGGGGCGATCCGGCCCGGCCAGCGGACGATGAACGGCACGCGGAACGCGCCCTCCCAGCCGGTGCCTTTCCCGTTGCGATACGGAGCGGCGCTGCCACCGAGGTCGCGGAAAAGCGTCCAAGGTCCGTTGTCGCTCGAGAACATCACCAGCGTGTCGCGCGTCTGGCCAGACTCCTCCAGCGCCCGCGTGATCTCGCCCACCGACCAGTCCAGTTCCTCCACCGCGTCGCCGTATTGGCCCCTCGCGCTGCGCCCGGCGAAGGCGGCCGAGGCGAAGAGGGGAACGTGCGGCGCGTTGTAGGCGAGGTAGAGCAGGAAAGGCCGCGCTGGATCGGACCGCATCCATTGGATCGCCTCCTCGGTGTAGCGGCGGGTTAGCGTGGTCTGATCCGCGGGGCGCTCGATGATCCGGCGCTCGCGGATGAGCGGGACAGCATAGTCGGCGGAGACAGCGTCGCGATAGTTCTCATAGGTGTGCGGCCGGCCGGCGCGCGGAAAATGGTCGTTGCTCGAGGGCGTGCCGAAGAAGTGGTCGAAGCCCTGATCTAGGGGGTGGCTGCCGTGCTCCATGCCGAGGTGCCATTTGCCGACGAGCGCGGTCCGGTAGCCAGCCGCCTTGAGCGTCTCCGCGAGGGTAACCTCATCCGCGGGCAGGATCGGCGGGATGCGCTTTTCACCGTGGATGCGAGCCGCTGAGGTGACCGCCGATAATTGATCCGCTGGCGGTGACAGTCTGGGGCGTGTAGAAAGGAACCCAGATCATGAAAGGCAAACGACACACGACTGAGGAAAAGATCCGGACCCTGCGGGAGGCCGACAGCGGCCGAAACATCAAGGAGGTCTGCAAGGACCGAAACATCTCCGAAGTCACGTTCCATCGCTGGAAGCGCGAGTTTGGTATGATGGACATCAACGAGGCGAAGCGGCTGAAGGAACTGGAGCGTGAGAACGGCGAGCTGAAGAAAATGCTCGCCGACTCGCTGCTGAAAAACCGGGTGCTGGAGGCGATCAACGCAAAAAA